>OOCW01000037.1_pt1 | contig 152852 bp, 171 predicted proteins | sample 1671201 | NCBI WGS metagenome assembly OOCW01 (sample SAMN06348132, study PRJEB24527) | human gut metagenome | biome: human gut; feature: ankylosing spondylitis patient; material: feces | host: Homo sapiens | place: China | collected 2015-10
TTAGTAGCAAATTAGTAGCAGAGCAAAAGAAAAAGTCTCGGAATCCGCTTGTTTAACGAATTCCAAGACTTGTGGCTCTTATTCAAACTCGATTTCGTAAGGCTGATTTTTAGTATTTTCTTTCATATTAAATACTATTCTCCTTGACTTTTCAGCCTTAAAATTTGTATTATTTATATCTATTTGGATTATTAACATCACGATAACATCATATTGTCAACTACGTTCTAATTAACTTTTGCAATCCTTTTTTCTCTCATCCTTGCAAACTCATGTGCGGCTTTAAGGCTTTCGCTCATTGCCTTCGCATATCTTTTTTCTTCTTTTTCCCGTTCTGTTTCATTGTACCACCCCCAACTATTACCATAGTAGCATTTTTCTGTTGCATTCAAGTTCTGGTGTGTATTTCTCATATTTTTACCTCATCTACTCATCCTTTAACACTTCTATTACATCTTCTATCCTGCAATCCAGCTTCTGGCATATCCCGTCAATGTGTTTCATCTCTACATATTGATTCTTTGACAGCCTAGACAAAGTCCCGGCGCTGAAGCCTACCATATTCATGAGCTGTGTCTTCTTAATATCCTTGTCGATAAGTGTCTTCCATAATGGTCTATATGATATCATCTTTTCTCCTTTTTATCAATTCGGTAACTGTGTTTCTGTTTTTACTCAATTATAATCCAACACCTTATTCCTGTCAATATTTTATTCTAACTTGTTAGAAATTTTATTCAACTTTTTGCATCAAAACTATTGACGTACAGTGTACATATGGTAATATACAACCAACAACAGAACAGAAGAAACTTACAACAAGTTAGAATTTTAATTTTACAAAATGGAGGAAAACAATATGTTAAAGGAACAGAGATTTGGAGTAGAAGTTGAAATGACAGGAATCAGCAGAAAGAAAGCTGCAGATGTTCTTGCAGAAGTGTTCGGAGCAATCGCAGGTGAGCCAGACGGTACCTGCTATCACACACGCATCATCAAGGACCAGAAGGACCGCAAATGGAAAGTCATGAGAGATTCATCTATCACACCGGTAAGAAACGACAATTCAAATGCTCCGATGGATGAATACAGAGTAGAAATGGTTACACCACCCCTCAACTATGAAGACATTGAGCTCCTGCAGGTCGTTATAAGAAAGCTCCGCGAGAACGGAGCAAAATCCCATCGCAGCTGTGGTATTCACATCCATGTTGACGGAGCCAATCACACAGCGGCATCTCTCAGAAGACTGGTAAGTTTCATGACAGCTAGGCAGGATCTGATCTATGAGGCTCTTGAAATCGGTGATCGTGAAAACAGCTGGTGTCACAAGCTTAACAAAACACTCCTTAATGCAATGAAAAAGGACAAGAACCTCACGAACGAAAAAGCAGAGGAAATCTGGTACAGCAGTGCAAACGACGGTTACTGTGGGGGCATAGACCATCAGCATTACAATTCCACAAGATACCATGGTGTGAATCTCCATGCTTTTTTCACAAAAGGTACAGTTGAGTTCAGACTTTTCAACAGCACGCTTCATGCTGGAAAAATAAAGGCATACATTCAGTTCTGTTTAGCTGTATCTGCATGGGCTATCACCTCCAACGACAAGCTGGTGTTCCGTTCTATGGACAATTACACTGCAGAGCAGAAAGTTACAATCATGAGAAACATCCTTACTCACAGACTTGGTCTCTATGGGGACGAATTTAAGACCTGCCGGCTTCACATGATGAACCCTTTGAAGAAAGCCGCAGGCATGGCAGTAAGAGAAGCTGCGTAACACAGTCCGCTGACCTATCGGCATGACGGGGAGAATGGAGATAATATGGCAAATCAGAAAAATATCCCTATAGGGCTCAGGAAGAAATACAGGATTGTTATCTCTGGCGGGCTTTCCAATGAGCATTTTGTGAAAGCTCCAAACAAGACTATTGCCAGGTCTATGGCAAAAGGAGAACTTAATCCATGGATAAAAATAATCAAAATTGAGGAGGTATCAGCATGAAGAAATTATATGTAGCATACGGAAGCAATCTCAATATTGCACAGATGGCTCTCAGGTGCCCTACAGCACATATTTATGGCACCGGCCTATTAAATAACTGGGAGCTTATTTACAGAGGCAGTATGACCGGATCATACGCAACAATAAGGAGAAGAAAAGGCTCTGCCGTTCCGGTTGTGGTATGGAGTATAATGGAGAATGACGAGAAGAGTCTTGACATTTATGAGGGGTATCCCAGATTTTATTTCAAGCAGAATGTTATGGTAGATCTTCCGTCCGGAAAGAAGAAAGCAATGGTCTATATCATGGATTTGAAACGTAAGCCAGGCAGGCCGAGTCAGCGGTATGTAGAATCCATCCGAGAGGGATATATTTCAAACAATCTGGATATACTCTACTTAGAACGGTCACTCACTTTGAATTCGCAGGAGTGCAAAAAAGAGACGTTCTGTAAAACGTCTCTTTTTTAGGCAAGCGAGGAGTTGCAGCTCCTTACTCGTCTGTTTTTGACTTTTGCGACCCGTTAATGGTTCGTGTAGCTCTTGGAGTTTTATTCGGCACCCTTACGATTAACTCATCGAGAGAACAGTCCAATGCCTCGCAGATAAGGTCCAGGTGGTCCAAATTTACCCTATCTACCATCTCATGGTACAACTCGTTAATCGTAGTTGGTCGTATACCGGTCTTTCTCGCAAGATCTGCCTGAGTCCACTTTCGGTCACCAAGTCGTGAAGAAAGTAAAATTCTAATCATACGTCATTGCTCCTTCCGTTATAATCTACCCCTTTTCCGGAGAGAAAAGGGGTATTTGTTAGATTATCACGTAGTTCGTTATTTCTTTATCGTGTTAAATTGAGCAATGACGACCTCATCATCTAGTATATCACAGCCATTTCATGCTATTTTTTCTTGAGCCACTTACTATGGACAAATCCTGCGTATTTATCAATGGCGACCAAATACCATTTTACACCATCCTTAGTGCTGTAGTATCCGTAACACTTCACTTCTGCGCCCTCTAAGAGAGTGAGGATTACAGTGTTGCCAGTACCGGCTCCTGTCCTCATATTCAGATCAGATGTTGTTACATAGGTTCCGGCAAGAGAATTATTCCTGCTCGTTGCATATCCAACCTTGGCAGAACCGTTTTTGAGCACATAATTCTTCTTTGTTGCAGGAGCGGAAGGTGCCGCCGGAGTTGCCGGCTTGACGGATGCTTCTTTATCATACTTCGGAACTCCAAAGCCCCGGATGTATTTTCCGTTCACAGCAAGGCTTCTTCTCTTGACCGCATTGGAATAATTACCCTCAATTACAGTAATCAGGGCACCTTCTACCTTTTCAACAACACCGACATGATCACTAGAACCCTTATTATCTCCGACACCGCTATCCTGCCAGTCATAAAAGATATAATCTCCATGGCTCGGAACGTAGGCATCATTCTCCACCCAGCATCCTAACGACCGGAATAAAGCAATCAACTTATCACAGCCGCACTCTGTAGGAATAATGTCTGTATATCCCTTGGCGATGGCACACGCACTTGCAAAAGTGGCACACCATGCATCAGTGTACTTAACCTTATATCCTCTCGCCAGCGGCTTGTGGTTGTTGTAAAGGTCGATAATCTTTTTATGGCTTCCATCAGCTTCCTTGCATCCAATCCAGCTCTGTGCCTGTGCCACAATTTCACTTCTCTTTCTACTCATACTCTTAGTACCTCCTACAAATTTTTCGTAATAATTCTGACCATACGAGGCTCTTTTCTTCTGAACCGCTGTACTCTGGTCAGCAGGTCTTTCAAACTGCAAAAGAACCGCATTGGATGCCTCTGCGACACTTCCTGCGGTTCTCAAAATCTTATATACGGAGCAATACGACTGCTTCAGTTCCTTAACAAGAAATGCAAGCTGCGTTTCCATATCTCCGATTGATGTTTTTTTGGCTCTCACGAATGTAAGCAGATTTTGCTTTCTGCTCCAGTACGTCCATTGAGCCAGTCCATACCCGGTGCCGTCTTTAACGAAATTCTGATAATCTCCGTTATCAACGGCAGCTGTGTATGTGTCATCGGTAAGCCGCAGCTTCTTCTCGGAACTGTTCTGCAGATTGGTCGGTTTTAATCCGGACTCTGCATACAGATTTCCCATGAGTCCGGCTGTACCGAACTCATTGAAACCATTGCTTTTTAAGTAATTCCAAATCTTCTCGTCATTTGTTTTTCCAGTTAAAGCCATGCGATCGCCTACCTTTTAAACTGTGCGATTGCCTGCATTACCTTGTCATATCCCACCATTGCACATAACCAGGACAACAGAATCAGTGCAATCAGATATACCGCTGTTTGTGCATTAAGTGCAGCTCCGACCAGAATAATATAGGCAATGCCAACCGCAATCGAAAGACCGATTGCTACATATCCTGCAAGGGCATTGGGATAATACTTTTTACCCCGCTCGTCCAACCACTTTTTAATAGCCTCCGTAAAAAGACCGGTCAGTGTGGATACAATAAGTAAACCTAATAAAAATACTTCAAGACTCATCATTCATTTCCTCCATTTCTGAATTGTTATCTTCTTTTCTGTCTGCACGTTCCCAGTCATGCTCCCTTTTCCTGTCCTTGGTCGTGCGGATCCATCCGCAAATGCCGGCTTCTCCGATTGTCGCTGCAATAACAGCACAGGCATACGTTTCCGGTATGGCTGCGTACTCCCGGAATATGCACAGCATCTGCCAATTAAACCAAATAAAAAAGGCAAACATCAGAATCAATACCAGATTCAGAGTGCCTACCTTTCCTATTGCTTTTTTAATGTTCTTCCACAGGTGGAAGCCTCGCCTTTTTCGCATACATACCTCCTACATACCTATCTGTGTAAACATAAAGCCTACAGCAATGCCAATTATCGTTGTGATCACATAACCAACGACCTTTCTCCACATCTCACCGTCTTTGCTTTCTAAAGACACGAGACGTTTTCCTTGTGCCTCCTGCTCTTTGACCATGCTCTCAACAGACTGTGCCAGCTTTTCGATTGATACCGTAAGAGCATTGATCTGCTTGGTGTTTTCTTCCAACTGTTCAATTCTCTTGTTCTGGCGGTGGTCTTCATCCTCAATGCGTTTCTGATACTCCTCGTACTCTGCCCTTGTGATTGGCTCCTCCATTCACTGCCTCCTTTCCAAAGAAAAAAGAGCCTTCCGGCTCTCATTCTTTCATTTCTTCGTACTGATCCATACATTCTTCCAAAATTTTCTCGTCAATCTCCTGGTTTGAATCCACTTCAAAGAATCCATTTATAGTCCGCAGGTTATGTATCTCTCTGACATAGCTTTTCAGTAAAGCTGTCATTCGATATATGATTTCATCCTGCTTTTCAACCATGTCCATATAGATTTCAAGAAGCTCTAAATCATTCTTACCCATGCTATTCCTCCATATTGTGTGTGAGTACAAAATCTTCCCACAGTTTATCCTTAAAGCGGTTTCCATCAACATGCTCAAGCATTCCTGCGTAGCTGGCTGCCACCTGCTTGCAGTAATCGAAGGATACCTCATATTTTTTGTATTTTTCCGCCACTCTCCGAAGGTTCTTTTTCATTCTCAGAGTAGTGCTTTTCCTTAAAAGAACATGATCTGGATAGATTACGCATCCCACGAACTCACACCCACACCTGTTTGGCCGGAGTGCACACCGATCATTAAATTCAAGTAGCAGTTTTTCATTGAGAAACTGAGTGAGCAGTTTCCCATATTCCTTCAGCTTTCCCTTATCTGTATCAGTGATAATGATATCATCTGCAAATCGGATGTATTTTTTTATCCCCAAAGTTCTTTTTGCGTACTGGTCCAGCTGATCAAGATACATATTCCCAATCATGTGTGACAGTCCGCCTCCTATGGCGATTCCCTTATCCCAGAGCATTTCATCGTCCGTAATTGTAAGATGGTTGCCATCAAGTGGCATCCCGAACGGTCGCTGTGTGCTGCACATATAGTACCGCATAAGCTCTACAGTGTATTTGTCGGAGATCTTCTTTTTAATGATATTCATCAAAACTTCGTGGTCGATCCGGTAAAAGAATTTTCTAACATCAAACTTGTAATAATACGCATACTGTCCTCTACCATTAAACTCATGAAACCACGAAGCAAGTCTCCTAACCGCTTCGTGCTGTCCTCTGTCCGTAACACATGCGTATGTGTCAGTTATGAATCCTCTCTGAATTGGCTCATATAGAACGTCATATATTGCCCTCTGAATCACTTTCGTGGTGTAATCAGTGTAAATAACCTTTCTTACTTTTGGATCAAATACAAGGAAGCTGCGATACCGCACTGGTGGAATATCCAGTCTCCTGAGCCTGTCTCTCAAGTTCAGAAGATTTTCCTCAAGGTTCCTTCTGAACTCTATAATCTCCCATTTGTCAGTGTGCTGTGACGCACAGTTCTTATCTGCTCTGAGCAGATTTTCAAATGATGTTATTTCATAATAAACATTCTTTATCGACATTGTTTCTCCAGTTTGGCACACACGGAATTCGGATATGCCTACTATCGGTGTGTGCACAGTTTTAATTTTTTGCCTATGGCAAGGAAAAGCAGTCCTTTACCTACCATGTACTGGGAGACAGCCCTTGAGCTGTCAGCATCTGACTATTTGGTAGAGCGGAGCGGAAGCCGAGGTTCCAGTTCGAGTTCGAGCGGGGATTGTTGCCGTTCAAGGCGAACAGACCCGCATTAGCACCGTTGTTCCAATTGCCACCAGAGTAGAACGCTACACCGCAATCCCTATCTCTGGACATTCTTGATCCAGCCGCCTACCATTTTACCAATTTCAACGACTTTCTCAGCCCAGATTTCGTATTTTTTGATCGGGAGGAATCCAAGCTTGTAAGAAAGACGGATATATGCCTTTAACTTTGTCACTTCAACATCAAGCTCCTGCAAAGTTGTCTTTTTATAATATTTCTTAGACCCCTCGACTACTCTTTCGAGGATAAGGTTCATACACCGCTTTATATCCACAACTAAGGCAAACTTCTCAGACTTTGGAAATTGTTGCAAACACACGTAAGCATATTCCATCATCTCAAAGACCTTCTGCTGTATCTTCATTTCTTCCATTCTTTTTTCATCCTCTCGTTAAAAACACAAGTTATTTTAGCATCCTTGTTAGAATTTATGCCATTTTGTTACATTATCACGTATTCCGTTATCGTAACCTCCAAAAAATATACCCCCACTATCGTGGGGGTAGACAGAACACATTACTCAGTAGGCAGGTCTACATAAGCGGAGCGGAAGCCGAGGCCCCAGCTCGAGAGCGAGCGGGGACTGTTGCCGCTCAAGGCGAACAGACCCGCATCAGCACCGTTGCCCCAATCGCCACCAGAGAAGAACGCTCTCTCGTCGGCTCCATTGTTCATCCACATATGGTCGTCTTCGTATTCAGATGCAGTCGCACTTGCAGGCAGAAAGGCCAATGCCTTTAACACTGCCTGAGCTGCCGCTGATACAGAAGACGCACAGGTAACGCTTGCGAAAGCACAATCACGAGAAGCGTCAGCCTGAGTGGTGATTGTTGCAGAATAGGTAATCTTGCCAGATACCCAGTCAAGCTTAATAGAGTTCGCTGTAGTTCCAGATCCGTTCGGGGTAATGTACGCTCCGGTTGTCGCATCAATGGCTTTCCACTGTGCACTGGATGCTGCCTGTGAATGGTCGAGATCCGCAGCATTGTTATTAACAAGCACCTGCAGTTCTCCTTTTACAGTTCTGGAACCGCCATTCCACTCCCAGATGTTTCCATTCAAATCCCAGATACCCTCCAGAGTGCCGTCATGGCTCCATGATACAGGACTAGTTCCGGTCAATACTCTGGCTGTTCTTCCGGAATCATTTACTCCTGGAGCAGGAATTGCTTTATAGCCACCCTCAGAAGCATCTTTGCCATAGTTGTTATTACCTTTAGGCAGACAGCCATTTGCCTTGCACCACAAAGCGATTGCCGCCCATTCAGCCCTTGTCATAAGGTGCCATCCGTCGCCCTTCTGTGTACAGTAGCTGATTGCCTGATCAAGATTAACAGAAGTCTTAGGGTCCTCACAAGGAAGGCTGTACGCTCTGTTGTTGTTCACAATATTCTGGTACTTGGAAATGTAGATTGCATCAACTTCCTGCCCATTGACGATAAAGGCAGGATGTACGGAATCTGCTCCGCCAGGGATAACCTGTGAGATTTTGAATTTCGGGATTTTAACCATGACGGAAGGAAGCCCCTTATCATCATAAAGAATATCATTTGTAGGGCACACCGCTTTAAGTGCCATTGCTGCTAAATCAAAATTTGCCATAGTGCTTATACCTCCTCTACTCTTTCTCTCTCATCAACGCTCCAAAGTGTAAGTGTGACATCATCCATGTTAAGAGGCTTTGCAACCATCTGGATGCCTTTCTCTCCATCTTCGCCCTCTGTCTCATGCTCCTCATATTCCTTGGCCGGAATATCGACTTCTGCCACATACCACTTTCCGGATGCTGTGCCGATTACAAGATCTCCATCATCATCAAAACAGATATCCTTATGCTCTGGCTCATCCTTCTGGAGCTTGGCCAGATTCAACATAAGCTCGTCAGCGAACGTGATCTTGGTACCGCTCACTTCGAAATCGATCTTGGTGCCTGCGTTTTTCTCTACAATTTTCATGAAAGAATTCCTCCTTTTACAATGTATTTAACTGTTACTGATGTGGCACTTCCGTCAAATCCAAGCTTGAATCCGTTAAGAGCCTTATCTGATACCGATAATTCCCCCGGAAGCCCACCGGAAAAGCCCGTCACCCTTGCCTCTACAAGGTAGTTAGTTGTTTTCCTTGTCTTGGTAAGATTTATGGTCTTATCGCTGTTATTGAACGGATACTTCAAGGTGTTGGTAAGGGTAACAGTACCCGTTTCCACAATGTTCTCCGCCTCAAGCCCGCTTACTCTTTCTTCGTGATCGGCTTCAAACTGAAGCTGATGCTGAAAGATAATCTGTTGTGCAATCTGTGAATCCTGGATAGCTTCCTCCATGCGGTTGAAGTTCTCTGCACTCTGATTGGTGCCCTGCTGCATGAGTTTCCCGGCAGGCTCCATTGTCACAGTTCCGTCCGCATTCTGAGTAGCTTTGTATGTTCTTGCAGGATCTCTTACATTGTCCTGCCAAAGCATTCTGTCAAACATGTCTTTCCTCCTTCTATTCTTCTACCATAGGCACGTCGATCTGGATCAACGCACCTTCCGTTGAGCTCTTGACAATAGACCGGTTGCCTTCATACGCAACGTCTCCGTCTGCATCAAGCAGTCGTACTTTGGTAATCGTTATTGACATTTCATCGGTTGTCTCGATTTTGAATGTCATGGTATTTCCAGACATACTCTTTTCAGTGAATCGTCCTTCGTACCACTTCCCTGTTGCCGAAGCATAATACTGTGCTCGGGCAATCTTGCGCAGCCACCATCTGCGGTTTTTATCCAAAAAGGTTTTCTGCCAAGCCACTACAATCCCTCCTCTCCACATAGATTTGTACCGCATTCTACATATGTTAAAACAGCAGAGCTTTCGGAAGTTCCAAATGAAACTCTGTTTTCGCTCTGCTGACCTAATGTAGCAATATCAGGGTTGGTTCCACAATGTTCGTATGCTATCAATGCAGAACTCTCATTTGTGCTAATAGTAATCTTATCCTCGTAAGAAATGCCTACTGTGGTGTTCTCTGGATATGTGCCGGCTTCCTGCTCCTCTGAGCTCGGTAAATGACCGTAGACCATATCAGATGAACTGGTACGTATATTTACACCATTTTCAAGAACCATGCCCTTGGTGGTATCTGTTGGATACGTTCCTGCGAGCATGTTTTCGTCACTTGGCATATGCGGATATACCACATCATTGCTGATTGTGCCGACATTCATGCCGGATGGAATGTATGCACCTACGGTTGCTATATCCGGCTTTGTTCCACACAATTCATATGGAAATACATAATGTGTGATATTGGTATGGAACTTTATCTTTGTGGTGCTTATGAGCAGGACTTCTGCCAGGATATGTGCTGGCTTCATTTTCTCTATCAGAGCCTCAAGGTCTGATATATATACCTGATTCTCCTCTTTTATCTGTACCGAAATGGTAAGTCTTGTTGTCATTCTTACGGATGGAGTTTCATCACATCCTGTATAATTCTTCACTATGCTCTTAATAAGTGAACCGGAAAACTTGTCTCCGCCATTCCAGAACAGCTTCACCCTTTTTCTTCTGTATTCGAGATCTGTCTGTGAATCAGGAAGAAGATTGAGCCATTTTTCCCACCGGCTTATCGTTTCCTCATCTGCAGTATCGATGAACTGATCCTGCATAAGCTTTTCAAGCCCTTCCGCACCTACATCAAGCGTTTTTCCTGCAAATCTGTAGTTGGTGTCCATTTCCAACAAATCCCGATAAAAAAGCGGACCGTAGGAAAGTAATTCCTCGTATCCGCTTCTTTGCTGATTGTAAAATACTGTACTAAGCATCGATCAGCACCTCCTTCAGAACAGGTGTGCTCTCCTTCCCTACCTTTACATTTTCAGTAGAGCCATTGAGCTTCAGAGAAGCAGGAACATAGTCTAATATGCTTTCTGCCGACGCAATCAGCGAACCAATTGAGGACACTCTCACAGTAATATCCTCGTCTCCATCGACAACCAGTGTCTTGAAATAAGTCTTGATTGCATTCTGGACTTCCGTCTGTGCTGTCTGCTTGCTGTACCCGCTTTTCAAATCTGCACTGAATGATACCGAAATATCAACCGCCTCCGGAGCAGCCGCCAGAAAATGAGCTCCCAGATCAGATACCCCATCTCCTAAGCCATCACTGAACGTAAGAGCCTTGCCGTTGACAGTAACTTGATACCCTTCCACAATCGGATCAATATAACTCTGTACGTCCTCTAATATGCTCTTAGCGGGGATTCCGCCCTCTGTGGAATATATGACAGCCTTAACGGTATTTTCGCCTCCGTACAACGGCAATATGTGTGCCCTGCCCACACCCGCTCTTTCCTCGCACCAGACTTTGTATTGTGAACGATTATTATTCTGTGCCGGTCCTGTTTTCTTTTCCTGCCATCTGCTTCTTAAATCATCGTCTGTTTCTTCCTCAGCTCCCGGAATATAAAGAGAGCCAAGCGTACATGCTTCAAGACCGTTGACTTCGTAGACTGGCACGACATTCTGTCCGGGCAGGATAGAATTGGTCGCAGTTCCAAGGACTTCTGACTCCAACAAAAACCTGTCATCCTTCGATATAAGCTTGAAGTAGCAGGATTCTACAAAGAACCTGCTTCCAAGTTCCGGAGTTGTGCCAGTAAATGAAACTTCATAGTAGGATGGAGTGGCACTTTGTCTGTAAATGCCATCCTGAGCCGCCTTTTCCGTCAAAACATCTCCGGTGCAGGTATCAACTGCCAGCATTTCAAAGGCTGTACTGAGATCATTCATGAATTTTGCAATACGGATGCAGTGACCTGTGGCAGCATCCATGAATAAGCTTCCCTGTCTGGTATCCACCCCGTATTCTTCACCAAGAGCTCTCGCCTGATCCATAAAGTAATCTTCCGTAAATTCTTCAAACACCTAAATCACCTCCTTTGTCTGTATGCTTCCGTAAATTGTGTCTACATCAAACGATATGATCACACTGTCCTGATGCGGATAGGTATCCTTAAATTCAAACCCGAAGTTATAAACATCCAGAATTCTCTCGTCATGAATCAGTGTGTCTCTGATAAGGAAGGGCATTTCTGCCTCTATATACTCTCTTGTTGCAGTGTTCCTTATAACACTGTCACGTATTTCGCTGCCATACTGACTGTCATAAATAAGGCAATGAAAACGAGGTGTCAAAAGGGCTTTCTTTATGAACTGCTTAACAGCCTCCTGCTCATCTATGAATCCGGCAATCCGACCAGCTTCCCAGTCTATAGCGTAGGTTCTTGATGTGATCGTTTCCTCGTCTTCAATGGCAGCAACCGGAATAGCTATGTCAACCGCCATCTGATTACCCCTTTCTGTCCAAAATGTAATATTGTTTTCCGCTGTTGAATGCCAGCAGATAAACGGTATCGCCTTTCTTTAGTGCGTTATGAATCATAAGAACTCCGTCTCTGACAGTAAATGTTGCCAGAAAATGGGAATGTGCTCCATCATCGCTTCCGCTTAGTTCCTCATGTGTATGCTTTCCGTCCGTCTTCGTTTTTGATATGAGAGAGCCGGCTCCCGTTTCCAGATCAACCTCGACCTGGTAGTCCGTAAGGCTTCTCGGTACCACAAGCGAATTGGCGGTTAATACCATTTTTGCATCATTCTTCAGCGTGACTTCCAGTGGAGAGGCGGATGTTACAATTCCCTCCTTCACACTCGGTGCTTCCGGTGCCATTGATTGTATCAGCTGTTTTATTCCGGTAGGTGTTTCCTGATCTGCCATAATCCATCCTCCTAACTAAATGTGCCATCATCAACCCAACCAAACACCCTGCTCTTGCTGTCTGTGTGCTCTAGGTGCCATGGGTGAGCCTTGCCTTTTGCAATGTGAGTAATCTTGGCCGGACCTGCATTGCATCTGGAGCCGGTAGGCTTGCTTGCGGTACTGTTCACATAGTGGTAACCGCCATTGAACTGCACAACGTCTCCTATCTTGTGTTCAGAGCTTGTCTGTGTTGAGCCTGATGATTTTGTCACAGGCTCTGCAAAGTTAAGCTTTAAGGTCATTGTATGGCTTTCTCTTGTGTACTTGTGGGTGTCTTCATCAATAAAAAAAGACCGTTTTAATCCAAGATGAGGGATGATAACATAAACACATTTTCCGGATACAGCTTCCGATACTCCCATGCCAGAGACCTTCAAACTCTGCTCCGGTGTCCCCTTTTCATCAAAGATTGATTCGACCAGCTCCTGCATCTGTGCGGCTGTGTAGGAATCGTCCACCGACTTTACCTCCATGAAGGTACCAATCTTCGATTCCAGCTCGGTATTGGCTTTCTCATACACTATCGCATCCTCCTTCGACAGGAGCCTTACTCTGGTTCTTATCTTCTCAATGCTCTTGGAGTATTCGTAACTGGTGAGGTTTGACTGACTGCTCCCAGCTTCCAATACCCACTGCATGGCATTTTCCACTCTTTTTCTTAAATAAATCGTGCCATTTTCGGAAGAAATATAATATCTTTCCCCTGTGGCTTTATACGTTGTGCTTAACGCATCGAGCATCACATCATAATAAGTTGTCTTTGCTTTTGGAAGTTCCGGTATTACATAGCTTGTATCAACCGCATTTCCTGTCATTCCCAGCCTTGACATACAATCATTGAATATATCTGTGGCCGTCTTGTTGGTATAGCAGAATGAATCCTTGTTGTTCGCCAGATAATAAGCATTGTCATAGGCTTTTACCACCAGCTTTTTAGAATTACTCTGCTTATGGCTTGTGATTATGCCCCGGAACAGCTCTTTGCCGCCCTCATAAAAAACACATTGGTCTCCATTGGCACAATCTACCGTAACCCTTGAATGATTGTATCCATCATCATCCATCAGAGTGATACTGACAGACCTTGGAGCAGCTCCTTTCCTGCCGCTCCAAGTGATCTCCTCGAACATATTTGACACATCATAGCCCGTTCCGTTATGGATAATTACAAATTGTATTGCCATGGCTACCTCCTATGCTGCCGGTATGGTATAAACCTGTCCGGGATAAATCAGATTTGGGTTACTGCCAATAACACCTTTATTCGCATTGTAAATAACGGTATATTTAGCTCCTGATCCGTAGAACTTCTTTGCGATGTTCCAAAGACAGTCGCCCTTTTTCACTGTGTATGTCTGTGCCGCCGGAGTGTTATCCACCCTTGGAGAGGATTGTGAAACAGTAGCTTTCTGTGTGGTAACATTCACCTTGATCTGACGCATGGTGATTTCTCTGTACTCCTTGAAGGTAATGTCAAACTGCACCGTTCCAGGATCGCCGCCAACCTCTGAGGTTTTGAATTTCTCAATGGTGGCATACATGGATATTCCCATGCCTCCGGTAAGAGTAAGCCGCACCGGCTTCTTGGTGTTCTTCATTGCCAAAACCTGTGCTACTGCTGTATTCGGATCCGGAATGTTGCTGTAATTGCATCCGCTGAAATAAGTCTTCGGGAAAAAGCTCGAAAAGCTAATGTTCGCAGCTGCACTGTCCTGTATAATCGTACACTCACCAACTCCATACACCTTGAGGTTGGAGTTGTCACTGCCATACGACACTTCTATTTCTTCCGGAAGAACCGGAAACCGAAAAATGCTGTTCAGCTTCATGGCTAATTGATAATTAGAACTCATACGACAAATCTCCTTCCTCCTCAATTTCCTGCTGAATGATACCCATAAGAGCATCCTTCATGTTCGACATTAACAGGCTTACAACATCTTCCTTTGTGACACCATTTCCGGTTACCTTCATTTCTCCAGCACCCTCTACTCTAAAAGTCACTGTCCTGTCGCCGCCTGCTGTATCATTAGCCGCCTGCTCCGGCTCCACATAGAAACTGTCCGAAGATGTATCTTTTGCAAGTATGTTAGCTGTTTCATCAGCTGTATAAACAACTTCTCCGCCACCAAAATTGACAAGCTCCGGTCCTTCCTCGCCGACCAGTGCAAGTCCCGGTTCCGCATCTACGGTACCTTCTGCGTATGCATGATATCCACCGCCCTTTAGAGTGGTGTTTGCAAAGCTTAGGGAATTGATTGCACTCTGGGCTTTCGATACTCCGTCTTGAATTTCCTTCACATAGGCATCCATAGTGGATTTCGCATTTGCCTTCGCTTCATCACTCAGGTTTAGATTATCAACAGCTGTTTCCATATCCGTCTGTATCTTGGTAAGGGAATTAGAAAAATCCGTCTCCAACTCTGCCATACTGGTTGCTGTATCGCCTTGAGCTGTCTGCAGGTCATTGTATTGCTTCACTACTGCTGACAGATCTGCATCATTCATGCTTTCCATGCCGGCCAGCATTGCAGCTGACTCCTCACTGCCATCTGACAAATCTTTCAGCATATCAGACAATCCTTCGATTTCGTCTGCTCTGGCTGTAAGAGAATTCATGTTCTCGTTGTATGAGTTCCAGTAATCTATCTGTGACTGCAACGCATCCTTGATACTCTGGGATGTCATTGTTGTTACGTCCTCAACCTCTGTCCATAAATCATACTGACCTTGAACACTCTGCAGAGCTGAATCGTAAGCATCATCATAGGCTGTGCACAATTCTTCAAGCTGTGCCGAATAGCCTTGAATGACACTGCTTGCCTCGTTGTATCCGTCAGATGTACTCTCCAGTACCTCTCTCTGCTGCTCATATATCTCGGAAGCCTCTGTTGCTGATGCAGACGCAAGAGCAAGTTCTGACATCATGCTGTCGATTTCTTCCTCAGAGTACCCCATTTCTTCATAGCATTCACGAATGGCATCTGTGACACGATTAAATTCCTCTTCTGCATCTGCAGTCGCATCTTTAAGCACACTATACTCGTTATAGGCATCTTTTACCGATCCAGACCAGTTCATTTCAGCTCCATCAGCTAAACCCGACCATGCTAAGAATGGATGTTCTTCCGACCAATCTTCATCAAGAGCTTTCTGATATTCTTCATATGCTGCATTCATGGACTTATTGGCTTCATCAAATGTGGACTGTGCATTTTGGTACTGTCCTATATAATCCATAAGCTTATCCATGTTTGCCTGTGCTTTCTCCTGATTTGCGGAATCTGTAACCGCCTGCCATAAATCTTCCACCGACATGTTCAGTTTTCCGTTTGTAGAGTCAAGCGTGAGGTTTAATCCCTCATAGGAATTGTTCAGTCTATCGACTATGCCTTGCATAATTTCCAACTGCCCACCAGATAGATTTGTATTTTCCTGCATAGCTACAAGTTGAGCGATTAATGATTTTGAAGAAGATTCGCTATCATCAATTCCACTCATTGTTTCTTCGTATTTGCTATCAATTTCATCCAATGCCGTTCGTAATTCCTCGGTCTGCGCAACAAGATCTGCTATAGTCTCTTTATTTTCCTCAAACGAAGCACTCAACTCGTCGATTTGGTTTTTTAATTCGTATGCCGCAACTGTATCTGCCTGTCCAGCTTCTTCAAGCTCTGCATATTGATCTTGTAATTTATCGAGTTCCTTTTGTGTTTCCTTTGACGATAGAGTAAGATTCTCCTGCGCCTTTGCCATCTCATCTTCTGTATTATTAAGATAAATAACTGCCGCTGTAACTCCTCCGATTGCTGCTGCAACCAACGCAAGCGGTCCAAGGGCTACCGACATAGTAGTCCCCATTGCCGCTGTAACTACAGTCGCTATCTTTGTAACAGCGGTGTACGCAGTAAGTGCAAGAGTGACACCACCAACCCCGACAGCTACTCCAGTAAGCAGTGCGGAAATTGCTGGATGTTTCGTAATAAGTTCTGTAAACCCATCCGTAATATCTGCTATGCCATTCTTAAACTGTGCCACCGTAGGGTTTAGGTCGTCTCCAATGGCGATTGCAAGGTTGTCAAAGCTATTCTGCATACGTTCTGTCGCATACTGCGTAGTATTCGTCATAGCAGAATATGCTCTCTCCGTTGTTCCTGCTGAATTTCTCAACTTATCCAGATTGGTATTGAAAGTATCAAGTCCCTGATTGATAACAGCATTTGCCGCTTTTCCGGCTTCTGCACTACCCCACAGGTTCATCAATGCTTCGCTGTCCTGATCCACGCTGTTATAAAGAATTTCCAGAACATCCGCCAATGAATATCCTGACTTCATCAACTGTCCGAAGGACTGTCCTGTTTCCTCCATGATCACTCCGGCAACCTCAGAACCAGAATCGCCCAGCTCATTGAACATACTTGAGATATAGGTCGTGGATTCTTCAACGCTTACACCTGCCTTGGTCAGACTGATGTATCCTGATTCCAGATTGTAAAGGTCAATCGAATAAGCGGATGCCGTACTGATAGCTTTACCCATGCTGCTTGACAACTGGTCGATTGTCATAACACCCAAGTTCTGGGATGTAATCAAACTATCCGAGATATTCGTTACCTCGGAAGCTTCCAGCTGATACGCATTGAGGGCTGTTGTTAATACCGACAGGGCAGAGGCGGATGATGTAAAGCCCGCTGTGGCAAGCTTTGACGCTTCTCCTACTGTTTCTACTGCTCCCTCTGTGGCAACACCGGCTGATATTGCGTTGTAAGTGGCATCCGCAAGCTCATTTACGTTCTTTGCAGTGTCCTTTGATAATCCGGATATCTGCGTGGCGAGCTGATCTGCAGACAGCACAGTGGTGTCTGCTACCGTAGATACCATGGCAACATTCGTCTCAAACTCCGCAGCTTTATCAGAGGCATTCGAAAATGCATCCGCTATTTTATTCAGTGCCGCCACAATTCCGACCGTAGCAAGGATATCATCCAGTCCTACCACCGCATTTTTTGACTTGTCCCCGAAATCCTCCGATTTCTTGCTCGTTTTGTCCATTTCCTCTCCGAGCTGTTCCGTCTTGTCCTGTGCTTCCTCCGCCGCATCCGCTTCCGCTTTTAGTGCATCCTCTGTCTTAAAGCCCATATTTACAAGTTCTTCTGTTGAATAAACTGCTTCCAGACAGCCCTTATCATAATTACCAACTGCATCCGTCCAGTAATCGGTTGCCTGCGCCGCCTTTTCCATTGCTTCTGTGGCTTTCTGTGTTTCTTCTGTGGTATTTGCAAATGCCTTATCCGCTGTATCCGATAATTTGTCGAAAGCGTCAAGTGTTTTATTACCGGCACTGGACATAGCATCCAACTTATCGCTTATTTCATCGATGGCTTTAAATATTACCGATAATCCAGCCACTACCTATCGCCTCCCTTCCGACCGGACAACAAATATACTCCTCGTCTGCAAGGGTTTTCAGTTTCTACAAGCTCGGAAGCTATAAAGAAACCTCTTTTTCGTTTTGGCATTCTCTCAAATTCCTCTGGTCTGAGACCATGCCTCTGCCAGAGGACGTGTGCCCAATACTCCAAAGTGCCCTTGCTTTCAATCAGTTTTTTGCGTCTTCGGTCTCCTTAGCCTCATCGTCCTCATCCGTCAGACCAAGGACTTTTAACACCTGCTTGCTTACATGCCCGTATTCCTTGTTCGTCGGAAAAACTTTAAGCGGCATGTCGGTAATGTCTACACATCCGAAGTATTCCATAAGCTTCTTATCCTTCAGATCAGGATAAACAAGAGCCTCTACCATGAGGTGGCGGGCTGCCTTGCTTCTGTCTCTCTCGACCTTATATACAACATTGCCATTCTGAACAATGAAATTGCCCTTCTTATCCTTGAGAGGTGTCTTGGATTCATACATCTCATTGATTTTTGCAATAGTGTCGTTGTGCAGCTGCTTAATTTCCAGCTGAATCACTTTGCCATTCTCGTCCTTGATGGACTCAGGACCCGGAACCGTAACAATCTGCTCCACCTTAGCTTCCTCACGCATGAAGTATCTCAAATCTTTATTAGCCATAATGACCTCCTATTTTCTATTCTCAGGTCTCTATTTTGACCTGTAGCACACTTTAAGTTCCATAGACAGTAGTTAACCTGTCTGCATGATTTTGAACATAAAAAAGGCACACACAAAACCTAAGTTCTGCGTATGCCTCTGCTGTTCATGACTGTCCTGCTTAGGACATATTCTTGGCACCAAAGCTGATGCTGTCCTTTACTACATCTCCATCTGTGTCAAGCGAAATGAGATTGATATCTCCTGTCAGCACAGCTCCAGTCACTGTTACGGACTCGCTTCCGCTTACCTCGTAGAAATCAGAATCCTTATCGGTTCTGATGCCCTGAATTGTAAGTTCCGGAGTGATTCCAGAGTTCTCATACTGTTTAACGATATTGTTCCATCTTGCAGTAGTGCGGTACTCGTCAATGCTTCCGGTAATATCTCTGCCAAGCCAGCGTCTGTTTGTTCCCTTATCGCCCAGCATCTTGCCGGACCATACATTAGGAGTGTAAACAATCGTAAGCTTTACTGCGTCCATTACCTCTACTCCATCAATGTAGATGTGACCTTCTTTAAGGCTGAGGGGTTTTCTGTTCTCGCCCATATTCTTTCATCCTCCTTATCTTGTTGATACAGAGAAGTACAGCTTCTCTGCTGAATCTACTGCCTGCAGTCCGACATTGAAGAACGTCTCGTCTCCGATGCTCTTGCTCTGGTCAACGTAGAAGTCATTTTCTGCATCCACGTTCGTGATTGCTCCCTGCTTCGCATAGCTCTGGAGAAGTGCTCTGCCAAGACCTTCCATAACAAGCCATCCGTCCTCGTCATTGTCAAACTTATTCGGAGGGAATGTCAGCTTCAGATCATCTGCAAAGCTGTCATACACCCGGATTACTCTGTTCTTAGAATAATCTGAGGTTCTCTCCGTTGTGAAATTGTGAAGACTGTTGATATCGTACTCGACGATTACCTCATCCTCCTCAGACATGGAGAAGAAGAATTCTCCATTGGAGATAGCTTCGATTGCTTCCTCATTGGTCTTTAAGCCAACAACATCCGTAGCACCCTCAACCGCAACATTGGTATTGGATGTGGTCTTGTCTGCTCCTGCTGTCGCACCTGCCACCCACGCACAAGCTTGTGCATTAGTAAGCTCCTGACCGTCTACCGCATAGGAGTTTGTCACATTGATAATTCCTTCGTAGTCAGATTCGGCATCTGGAAGTACTGCCTGCACAGTCTTTCCGCACTGTTCACGAAGATACTTAATCTTTGTGATTACCGCAGTCTTCTGTGAGGACTCGTCTTTAGGGAATGCCATTGTATTCCACTTGATCTTCTCGGAAGCATCCAAAAATGCTGTGATATCGGTGTTCTGCACAGCTCCGTCCGTTCCGCTTTCAAGATTTGTGGATGCAAATGCAGTAAGGTTTGCGGATGTGGATGTTGCTGAAAACACAACATACTTACCAGAGTTTACCGCAATCAGATCAGCGATTGTGGTAAGCCCTGTGTACTCCTCCACCTTGTCTGCACCAAGATATACCCTCACTGCGAAAGTAGAAGCTCCTGCCTCTGCCACGCATGCAACAGCAATATCATTTCCTCTGGTACCGCCATATGCGGCCGTAATAGTCATTCCTCCTGCTGTCTTCGTTGCCTTGTCTCCATTGTTGATAATGTAAACAATAACGGTAACAGCATTCTTGAATGCCTCTCTGATTAGCAGCATAAAGTCGTTTGTGTCATAGATACTGTGTCCAAGCTTTGCCACCTCCGCATCCGGAGACGCAGAGGTCAATTTCAGAATCCCCTTGTCAGGTCCCCATCCAAGCCCGATCAATGGAATGAGTGCGGTACCTCTTGTGGATCCGTTAGGGCTCTGCTGACGTTTTGACTTGAAGTTAATATAATCTCCAGGTCTTTTCTTTGAAACATTTACTTCAAAAGTTCCACCAGCCATGATTTACTATACCTCCTTTTCTAACCATGCTTTAATGTGTTCATGTACTTCCTGGATGGAATACTCACCATCCGGAAGATCTGCAGTTGCTCCTGCAAAAGTGCTTGATGTCACATGAAACAGCTTCATGCAACTCTTTCTGATCTCATCTAATGAGAACTTCTTTTCTTCCATAACTTTCTCTGCAGTCGGCTCTTCCATAACTTTCTCTGCAGTCGGCTCTTCCATAACCTTTTTATCTGCATCTGACTGTCTTCTACTCGGCATTTTGACCTCCTTCTATTTGCTCAGCAATAGGAGTGCCATTGAAATAGAACTCCCTTGCCAGTGTTGCTGCTTTCTCGTTAAATCTCGTGTATCGCTTCCATGAAATCTCAATCTGCCACACACCCTCGTCCACCTTGGTCGCTTCCATGCTGTCTATTCGGAAGTTATTTCCTGTCCGTTTTCCTTTTTCATCTACCAACGGCACTTTATAGCGATTCCCGCTTATTGCATGTACTATCTGCGAGCACTTTCCTCCTGCGGAAACATTGTCAATGTCCATCACCTTCGCATATAAGGTAAATGTCGTAGAGTATGTGTTTGTTGAGAAATCCCCGCTTTTCTGGTGCGGAGAAGGATAAAATACACAAGGGATTTCCATATCCTCTGGCACTTCATCAAAATATGCCGGCAGGTTCAGAATGCCGGCAACAAAGTAGTAAAGAGCCGCAATCTCAAATTCCAGCATTTCCTCACCTTCCTACATAAAAAATTGTTGTAACCATTGTTCCATCTTCTGTTCCATGAGCCCAGGAAGCATATCCTCAATACAGCGGACTGCGTCTCCCCAGTAATGTGAGCCTTCAATCCATTTCTGCTTCAAAAGCATTCCTGTCTTAGCTCCCGGCTCATAGATGAAATGTTCTCCCTGCCAGTATCCCGGAACAAACCTGGTATTTACCCCTTTGGGGTTCAGCCAGTGACCTTTATCCGCATACTCTGCGTATTTCACATTGGTGCCGACTTCTATAGTCATGCTTCCCTCATTCAGCACAAAAACATTATCCTGCTCCCCTTTTGAGAAGCTATTCAGAAGCAGTCTGGTGTCAACTGTCTGTTTCCGGATGATCTCGTCCTGCACAATTCTGAGGAATTCATACCCTAAGCCTTCCATGAAGTTGACCAATTCCTTCTTGAATTCTCCCTGAGCTGCTTTATCCAGTTTTCCAACAAATCCTTTCAGATCTGAAGTGTCAATCTTTACATAAGTTGTAGCCACTATAATGCCCCTTTCACAGTTCCTTTCCGCTGAATATTTACCATAATGTGATGGTCTCTAATGTTGTGAGGCATTTCCGCTGTATATGCCAGTCCGGTATTCTTATCAACAACCTTGTCATTGACACGAACGTCCGTACCTGCCGGAAGCTGTAATTTCCCAGAGTATATGAATTCGTTCGCTGATTCCGTCTGAGTAAGTTCTGCATTAGCATTCACATTGAAATGACACGCTACATCTTCAACGTCCGGAACCTTCGGATATGAGAAACCTGTCTGCTTGATTGCAAACCCCATATCCTTTTCCCCTTTTACCATGTGATAAATATCACACCTATGGTCCAGTAAATCCTCAAATGCCATAAGCGCCTCCTATAACTTCCTAAGTTTCATTGTCACCTTGCCGTTATCAGGCTGGATGATGTAATCATCTAACATCAGAGCCAGCCCCAGATTTTCGGCAATGTCTGAATCATTGTCCATGGTGTAGGAGTAATCATCAAAGGTCTCTGAGCTTTTCGCTCCCTCCTTCTGTGTGATTGCCTGCTTGGCATAAGCTTCAGCCAATAAAATAACTGCCATCCGGACATCCTGTGGCAGCTCTTTTTCGTACTCTTCTGTATCAAATCTGTTATGCGTATGGTAAATAACATATCTTTCTGCTCTGGCTATATCGTAGGCAAGTCGAACATCAGACCTTGCCGCCACCTTGGCAGATTCAGAATACTCTTTTACCTCCGCAGGCTGTACCCAAGGTCTCTGCATGTGTTCCTCCTACTCTAATCCAAGCTTAGAAAAATCTACAAGTCCGAGAACACCATTGATACGTTCAACATACTCGTCATGCTTGCTGCATCCTTCAAGGCTGATATTCTTCTCTTCGGCCAGAGCTAAAAGGTCGGCATTACGCATCTTGGATACCTTGCTTGCTGTCAGTCCGTCCTCAACTCCTGCTCCTGCGCCAGCTCCATTCTTCGGAGCTTCCGGCTCCTCGTCTTCTCCGCCAGCTCCCGTGTTATCGGTATCCGATTCCTCCGCAGGATTAGCAATCACTGGCTGTTCATCAAATCTGCCGGTAGCAAGAAGCTGTTCTGCCAGTCCGTCCTCAACTTCAAAAGGTTCCCCCTTTACACAGGAGAAGCCTCTGATAGAGTAAGAAAGCCCGGTATTAAGTGATAATCGTTTCATAAGGCACCTCCTTAATCAAGAGAAGGCAAGCCAGTAATAATCGCAGTAGCGTCAAGCTCCTCGATGATCGGATCATAATCAAGGTGGCATACATAGAATCTCTTATCCTGCATGATCGCCTCTTTGCCCTCAGTGGTCTTTCTGATCTTCATACCGTAGGTGTTTACAACAACGAGGTTCTTCGGATCCGTAAGGATAATCTTATCGTCACTGATAGACGGACAGGAAACAGTAGGAATGTGTACCGGCTGAGTGTAAACATTCTCCGGAACAGCTCCGCCTTTGCCGATTACCTGATTCATCAGATAAAGTTCCCACTCCTGTGCTCTCTTAGGGGACATGAGCCAACGAAGCTTTCCATTGTTGTACTTATTAGGCAGCTTCTGGAGTGTCTTGTAGAAGATGTCCAGCTTCATGGAGTTTTCACTGGAAGCGTCATATACATGACCGCCGCCGTTGATCTGCTTAATCCAACCATCATTGAGCTTTAAGAAGTCTGCATCTGCAGCTGCTCCAATCTCAATCGCCTCGGAAGCATTCCATGCACCCGCAGTATGTGCTTTGATGAACTTGTACAGCTTCTTGTTATTGGTTACGATGTCTCCGATAGCGAATGTATCTGAGCTGTTAAACTCCTTTACCTGGGAAGCTTTCTCGTCGCCATTGAGATACAGGTCCTCAAGGTCAACACCAAGCTGTGTGGTCATGAGGTTTGTAATGACTGCCTCTAACTGCTGACCTTCGATATTCTCACGAAGGGTTTCCTCAGTAATCTCCCAAGGTAAACGAACAGCCTTGCAGGCATACTCGATCACGTTGGTATTTACACCAGCTCTGTAGCCATCATCTGTGTTCTCGACCTTGGCGCGAAGAATTCTGGATGCGATACCAATCTTGTCAATCTCACCGCTTTTTGATGTTCTCATGACGTGTCTTACCAGAGGTCCGAGGTTGGTCGCTTCGAATGTCTGCTGAATAAATTTTCTTGCCTGCTCCGGCTGTAAAAGTCCATGAGTAAGGCTGCCGGTCTGAATTGCAGTACCGGCTTTGTTAATGATCTGCTGATTTGTAGGCATAATATTTTTCCTCCTTCTTTTTTGCTTAGAACATGCCTGTCATGTAGTGCTGTTCTGCTTCCTGCTTCTCAACAGTGCCTGCGGCAGAATTGAGGTTGCCCGGAAGTGCTCTGCTCTTCAAGAGCGGCTCGATTGCCTTTGTAACAGGCTCCATGGCCTTGGAAACTGCCTCACCCACCATCTTAGCTACATCGTCTGCATTTACATCAGACTCAGGTTCTGCAGGTGTGCCTTCCCCTTCGCCGCCCTCGCCCTTTGTGATAGCTTCGAGCTGTTTTGTGATAGGTTCCATGGCTTTTGCCACTGCATCCCCTACCATCTGCTGAACTTCTTCTCGCTTCATTTCGTCGTCCTCCTTTTTGACGTTATTTTTTGCTACTGTGTCTCCACCTTCGCCCTCTGAATTATCAGTGAACTCAGACAAAAATGAACCCAGCGTATCATAAATGCCTTTAAGGGCACTTAGATTCTTGGTACTGATACTCTTTCCTGCTTTTTCAACAGGCGCAGGAGCTTCCTTTGCCGCCTTCTCCAATGACTTAACAATACTGCCATCACTCGTAAGAAGCTGCGTGACAATATCATTGAAATCTGTGAGAGCGTCTTTGATGGTCTCCTCGTCAGAGTTATATCCCCATTCCCAGGAGCCAGTATCGGGATTGTAGAAATTGCCTTCCAGGCAGCTTCTAAGCGCATACCATGCAGAGTAGAAGTTATCCTCTTTCACACGTCGTTTGAAATTGTTCTTCACAGCACCTTTCTCAACGACATCGAAGCCCATAGCCTTTGCAAGCTTTCTAAAAAGCCCTTTCGGCTCTTCCTGCTTCTCTACCGGAAGTTCTACATCTTCCTCAGAGTAGACACCAACACCACCCATAGAGAATCCTGTGATATCCCCTTTCTGAATGGAATCCCATACATCAGAGTCCGTAATCTCCATGGTCATGAGCCATGTGCCTTTCTTGATCGTTTCTCCTTCAATCTCCATATCGCATTTTGCAACATAGGATTCGACCACCTCTGCTCCGTCACACTTCTTGAAGCAGTGCTGAAGGTCTACCTGATTGCCGTTCTTGGCGAACCAATAAGCAGCCTTGGTAATCTCCTCCTCCGTCATGTAATTGCCCTGTGTATCCTCTACCATGGGCTCATACACGATACCGGTCACAAAGTGGCTGTCTGCGTCTGCCTTCAAAATTCGTCCAAACGTGGCGAAATTTGCGGCACCGTCCTCTGATTTAGTAATCAGGAACTGCTTTTTATTCGCAGCCTTGTCAACCAACGATACGAAGCTGATTTTTGCATCTGTAATTGCGTATGCTTTCGCAATCTTAGGCATACTCTCAAACCTCCTTCTGGTTTATTTACTGTTTAACGGACAGCTCCGAGATAATAGGATCACCTCCTTCCTCATAGCAAGTAGTGGAAAATGTACAACTTTTGCATCATATACGAATGCCTTTGCTTGTAACTCACGATGCCACCTCCCTCCCGAAAAAAGGCAATAAAAAAAGCACCCTCTCGGATGCTAATTTCGCAATAATTAGTTTGTATTAAATCTTTCCTCAGATTCTCGTTTGTCAGCCTCGGCAAACTCATCAAAGATTTTCTGTTCCTCTTCCGTAAGCTCACACGTCGGCACCAAGGTACCAGATTCATCATATTCAATTTTTCCTGCAAGTTCCGAAGGATAAATTAACATATTATTCACTAGTCCTTTCCTTAAACAACTTCTTGACCGTTTTCTCCAACTTAGTGTTCTTTGTGGAAGATACGGCTTCTGCAACAAATTCATCTGGACGTTTTGCTGCGTATATACCTAACTTCTGCTTAATTATACTACGATCAACCTTTAAATTGCAAGCATTCATAGCATCTTCCATAATGGATTTGCAGAACACATCTCCATCAATGGCTTTCCATGTATCATCCAGATTGTCATACATACTTATGGTTTTCTTATATGTAACCATGTGAACTATCTCATGTTTCAGAATTCCATAAGCACCGGACTTCGGTGTCCAATTTCCTTCCTCAACCTGTGATTTTATCAGATTATTGATAACTTTCTGGTCCGCAAAATGAGAGCTTGATATTTTCAGAACTGTTTTTATCTCTGAACCCTTCTTGCTGATTGCAGCTCTGGCGGCATCTGTTCCAAGGTTATCAACAAAACGGATTTCGTCAATGAAGCCATTTAATTGCGGATATTCCTTGTAAAGTCTCTGCATAGCACGATTTACCCGATTAACAGCCTTAATGTCCTGTTTCGTATAATTCGTCTTCTTGACACCTAGGTGAGTTTTCGCCCACTTGTCTGCGGCTTTGGTGTTTGCCTGTGAAACAGATCTGCTCTGCGTTGCTTCATACGGAACAATTCCTGCTTTAGCTTTTTCTTTCTCGCTTTGCTCTTTCTCCCAGCTTCCATCGTCATTGTCAATGAATGCCTGCTGCATCTTCTTCCGTTCGCCTATAGACAATCCCAAGGTTTCCTGATTAACGATTCCCCTGTGAATACAATGGCAGTTTATGCTTTCGCCTGCCGGAAGGTTCGGATCACGAGGAAACATAGGATAATATGTGCCACCGTCCTTGCCCTGCATTTCAAAAGGCTGGTCCTTCGGCACCATCTGCCCGTCCATAGCAACATGGTTCGGGCGAGGCTTAATCTTATGTACCCCTGTGTGTCGCCACTCTTTCATATCAACAACCGGGCTTTGCTGAATGGCTTCCTCTTTCGCTACACTGTGTGCCCTAAGTACCTCAGTTACAGCAACACGTTTCGCTTGGTAGTATTCCGTTCGCCAGCCTCCGTCCATAATCTTGCGTGTCAGCGTTGCAATATCATCCCCATTCGCTATCGTTTCCTGGATAAGGTCAGTGATCTGCTTATGGGTGTTTACTTTCATCAGATTGCCGAGCTGTTCGCTCCATGAGGCGAACCATTCAGATGTTCTCTGCCGTAAAGTGTCTACCACAAGCTCTCCATCTGATTCCTGTATATATACTGTTGCCAGCTTCGGGATGTTGAGCTCATACATCGCATTGGCTGCTTCGGTAACCTGTTCCGCTATGTCGTCTTCATCGATCATATCAGAGACATTCTCCTGTGCGGCATCCCAATCTCCATCTGCGGCTTTAAGAGCAGTGACAAGAGCAGTAGTCTGGGAATGAAGAATGTCGGCGATTTCCTCCTCTAAAGAGTTTATCTCCGACACTGTATCCTTCGGCTCTGCGTAGCCTTCCTCCTTCAGCTCGTCCTCAAGGTCTTCGTCAGCCTTTGCCAAGTATCTGTCTATAGCATCATAGATTGGATCAGCATGAGCGATAATTGCTTCCGCCACCATCTGGTAATACTTCGACTTGTCAGCCATATCAATCACCAGCTTTCTCTCGGTATGCTCCCAATGCGTTTCTGATTTCCTTCATAATTGGAACCAGCTCTGCATCATTCAGCTCTGCTTTCTTTATCTGTCCGTCAAGTATGGCAAGTTCTTCCTCGGTAACCGTTTTCTCATTGCCCTGTGGCTTTGTATTTTGACCTGCAGGCTCGTTTCCGGTCGTTTGCGGTTGTTCCCCTGCTCCCGCTCCTAAATTCGCCTGTAGCTGGCTCTGGGTGACTGTTCTGGAATATGCCAGAGGAACGTTTCCCCATTCTCCGTCATAGTCAGCACATCCATCTTTACCGAGGACTTCATAGGTGTACTCCTTGGCAAGGTTCGGTGTTAGTCCTCCGGCTCTCTCTGTGATATTGAGTATCTTCTGGATATCGTCCGGATTGGTTATATCCGGTTCATCAAACCTAGCTTCAACGTGCTTGAATCCATATCCATTCAGCAGCTTGTTGTTGATTACCCACGCAAGAGATGTTCTTTCCGGCTGGAATACCTGCTTTTCAGTAACCTCCATAGCTGTCTGTGCAGTAGCTCTGTTAAAATCTGTAGTGTATCCGACATACAGATCTGGAAGCAGGAAAGCTGACTGTGTTTTCTTCCTGCCATTCTCCTGATACTCCTGGAACAATTCATCTTTCTGTAGGATTGAGGCAAGGTCTTTTATTTCGACCTCCGGTTGCTTCTGGTCTTGGAACGCTGCACCCGTCTCATTGTTCTCTGTTTCAAGAATCAGGAACGAATGCTGTCCCTTTTCCCCTTCGATCTCATTCATGTATGTTTGGAGCTTCGTGAATGCATCATCAGAGAGCGTTCCACCCTTAACCAGTATCATCAATGGTGTATGCCTGCCCTTGCGGAAGTATGCGTTATTCAGAACCTCTGCTCTCCTGTTTCCGTCAACAGTGAGTACCTGTCCTATCCACCGCACTTCTCCATAAGGCATACTGCCAAGTCTGAAATCAATTATCTCATTCGCCTGATCGTCAATATCGACCGGCTCCGTATCTTCCTCAGTGACATATTTTCCAGTTCTCTTATCCATAATTCGCGGATCTCCAAACTCCTTAAAGTAAACTGTCCTGCCGGCTACGTTCTGTCGGAACTTTCTGAACTTCTTCTTTCGCATCATTCTCTCGCCCTTATAGAAAAACTCTGTCTCGATATAAGGCTCTAACGGATATGTCATGTCGATTGACGGAGTATCAATGATAAACTCCAGCTGTACGACATTCCCTTTCATATCCCGGATAACCTCGCAATATGATATTCCGAATGTCTCTCTGTCCCGAATCACATTCTCGAAGACTTCCTTCGACATGCAGTCCATATTGAGCAGATCGATGACTCTCTCCATCGCATTCCATTCCGCCTGCATCTCTGTGTTTTCTTCCTCGTAGTCCTCGCGGTATCCAACGCTGATTCCAAAGCCTGCTATATTGCTCTTATATGCTCTTATGCACTGCGGAAGGATAGTGGAATTGTCTACCAGCTCCTTCAACCCTCTCATGTCGATAGGGTGCGTAATCCATTCAGATGCATTTACAGCATTTACCATGCTTAGCTGTTCGCTTTTATCTGACTTTTCAATCGGTTTCTGGCTTTCAACAAAAACCGTTGGTGTCTCCCCGAAGTTATCTGCCTTCACAATCTTGACACCAACCTGTCTGACCGGTTTTTCCTCAGACATTATTTTTTCCCTCCTTTCTTCTTGTACGTCATAGGCAAGCAGACAAGCAGTATGCAGTCGGCTTCATCTGGAGACGTAAGCCCTCTGTCCTTCATATCTTTCTTGCTTTCAACCTTCTGTTTTGAGTTACTTGTAAAAGAATACTTCCTACACGACAGCTGACCTACGAGGTCGTTATCATCAGGAAGCAGTATCTCCGGCTTATGCGGTCGCCCCTCTTCATCAAACGGAGCAATCAAGTCCTTAACCACACCCATCATGTACGTTGTGGAATCCACGTAATACCGATGGCTGATAGGCTGTCCGAAATTGACTGGAAGCAGGTGTGAATCCTGCCATACCGCAGGCTCTGTTCTGGCATAACTGCGAAGCTGGTCAACGACACCGCCGCCAACACCGCCATCATCCACTTTAATACCTATTGGACCAGTATATTTATATTTGCTCCTCAGCTGTTTATAAAGGATTGCTATATTACTGGCTGTCCATGTTGTGTCCTGCCCATTGTACTTCTTGAATATCTTCACAACCTCATTGATGCGGAAGCCTATGCATGTCTTATCATCACCAAATCTGGCAACGTCACAGCCAATCTCAATCTTATCTATTAGTGACGGGTCCTGTGGATATTTCCGCCCTTTATCGTCTGTATATATGCCTAATGCCCTTGCTGTCCGCTCGGATATCTCCGTCTTGCAACTCTGCTCTAACCATGAAATTGGGATGAACACATCATCTTCCTGCTGTGGAAACTCTCCATAAACACGAACTCGAACAACATTGCTGTCCGCTCCGTACTTCCGCTTCATGGCTTCGATATTCTCTTTGTTGGTACGCTTGCTGTGTTCTGAATTGACCGTATGGCACTTATAGAGCGAACGGTCTACAGTGTGGCTGTCGTAGAATGTTCCGGAGGTCTTTGTCGGGTTCCCCATCAGCAGAAGCTTGTTGTTCTCTCCTGCAAGAGTACCTGTGATTGCCTCCATGATAGGATCCGCAACACCGGAAGCCTCGTCCACAATGAATAGCATGTTATCCTCATGGAAGCCCTGCATATTCTCTGGCTTCGTAGCAGTCCTAGCAACAGCAAACCAACGCTTTTCATAGCCAATCATATAAACATATGTCTTTGTCCATTTAAGGAGCATAGGAAGCAAAGGAGAGTTGTTCATCCACTTGTCAACCTCAGACCACAGTACATCATGGAGCTGCTGCTTCGTCGGAGCTGTCGCAACTATTCTTGGATATGGATAACATACCAAGAACCACAGAAGCAGTGCCGCCTCAAGACCTGTCTTTCCGACACCTTGCCCAGACTTGACCGATACCCTCGGGTAATCCCTCAGATCATGTGCAACCTCGATCTGCCAGTCGTCCGGTTCAAACAGTAGAACCTCTCTCATAAACATTACCGGATCAGCTTTCCATTTCGGTATGCTGTCCTCCAGAAAGTCATTCAGCCATTGGTTATCATCCATCCGAATCCCTCCTGTTTTGTAGCACCTTCTCAGCCCACATCCTTACAACGTCATTGCCTTTATTGCCGCCGTCAAGCTTCTGGTGCTCAATGTGCATCTTAGATAATGCCTCGATTGCCTTAGTCTTCTTGGACTGTACGTTGGATAACTCTGATTCCAGCCTTGCTATGATCTGGTCTTTATTATCTGTCTGGGTAAATACCGAATATTCATTGCCCGGAAGTCTTTCTCCGGCAGCAACCTTTTCTGCTATCCTTCTGGCATATTCCTCTTTATCCTCGTCATTCTCAAATGTCCGCTTCCGCTCCGACCTCTGCGAAAATGCCAATGCCACAGGACTTTCGCTGTTGCGGTATTTGTTGATTGCTTTCATAATCCGTCGTTCCCTGACCGAGAAAAGCTGTATCTGCTCTATCAGCAGTTCTTCCTCATCTTTTGGCATATCCTCAATGAGATTCTTCTCGTCTTCATCCAACGTATCCCAGTAGACAGCCGAGTACCCTCCATGCTTTGTCGCATCTGGCGGCTTAGCCTTCGGATTGCCTCTACCTCCCACTGCATTCTTGTTGCCCTTCGGAGCACCTCTCTTACGTGGAACGCTCCCTTTATCCGAAGTGGAACGCTCCACTTGTTTTTTTTTGCCATTATCAGCTTTGGTTGGGCTAAGCTTTGCCTCCCATCCGTCCATGGACTTCCACTTCCGTACCTTGTTGGCCGGAACCTTTAGCTTTTCAGCAATTTCAACAAGTTTAAGGCTTCCTTTGCTTTCCAGATATATTTTCTCAGCCTGCTTGCGTTCATCACTTCTCTTGTCCGCATTTGGACTTCTTGGTGTTGGCATTTACCTCCCTCCCATCAGCTTTGATATTGTTTCGTGGGTACATGAAAAAGGGGAAGCACTCACACTCCCCCGCAATTACGAATATTTCTCGTTTTATCATTATATCTTCGTTATATATTCCGCTTTGGAAAAGTTTTTCTTCTCCTGTACCATCATTTTCAAGAAGTCCTCCTTGGAAAACTCTGATAAACGGAATATTTCCTCCGGTCTCATGCCAAGCTGCTTGCCGATTTCTTCTACCGACTTGCCCTCTTCCATGAGCTCTTTGACGATTTTCTTCATTGGTTCGAGCAGGTGTGTACCTCTTGCCCTGTTATGGGTAACGGTGCCGTAAATATTACCTGCCTTGTCCTTGTGATCAACGATAACGACCAGCACCTTACCTCCAAGACGTTCAAACAGCGTTCTCTTGTCCTTTTCTGAAGGTGGCACATACTTCCATTCCGGGCCTGCAACAGTCCATCTGTGGAATCCGTCAATAATCGTATAATCTGGTCTTACAACAATCGGAAGCGTCCACCCATTTGTGAAAATAGATTGTGTGAGCAATTCAAGGTTCTGCTTCGATACCTTGTTCGGGTTATAATCATTCGGCTTTACCAATGCTCTGTCTACCCATTGGAGAGTAGAGGAAGGCTCCATAAGCTTATCCATTCTTCTTCGCCTCCTCCCTCTTAGCCTCGGTAATATACCGGCCATATATCCTCTGGTAGAGTGCCCTGTAAGAACGGAGCTTAGGATCTCCGGAGATAAGCCCCTCGTAAATGGCTTTGTAATCCTTATCCGTTGCTATTGCCGCAACAGATATGAAGAAATTACGGTATCTGGAAGCCACATACCGTTTATGCTTTGTTGTAAAATAGATGTCCATGTTATTGAACATCTCTATAAGCTCTGCCTTGTAGTCTTTCTGCCCCTGCCCGCTTTCATTGTTCTTTCGTGCAGCGGTGCTCCTGCCGAACATCTCGCTGTCCCAATACAGTGCTGCGAGATATGCGTTAGGTTCTCTGCGTGTTACCCTCTCCATAAGGTCAGGGTAATACTCATTCATCTTCACAAGGCTACGTGCAGTATCCACAGAAAAGAACTGTGATACCCTCAGCTGACCTTTTCGGGTTCCTGCCTGCCACAAGAACAGGTAAATCTCCGGAATGTCAACATGCTCATTCAGCAGGTAAAGCCATACGTCATTGTTTGTCCAGTCATAGATTGGAAAGACCTGGTGCTTATTCGTCATTGTCTTTCCCGCCTTTATCATGGATGCAATGTTCTGTAATCTCTGCACCGATTCTGCTGTCCGTATTCCTGTTATTGTGATTCCACTCTGACAGGTTCTCGGAAGGAAGTCCTGGTACGCATCAATCCTTGGTCTGAGGAGCGGATGATTCCTGATTGCAAATGCAGGCGGTCTTCTTACCCACACATTCTCTTTTGTGTGATCCCAGCAGATAAAGGTTTCATCATTCGATAATTCGTTGAAGCAGTTGTAATGTTTTACTTCCAGACAATACCATTCAAATCTGGCACCCATGAGAAGAAATCTCTTTCTCCAAGTCTTTACAGTCTCCTCAATGCATGGGAATATGGCTTCCTCGTCTATGAACTGCACTACAAGTTGGCCTGGATTGATCTTTCCTCTCTGCACAAGGTTGTAAATCAGCTGTGCCATGCATAAGCTGTCCTTCCCGCCGGAAAAGGACATATATACCGGCAGTCCGTTGTTGAATACGTTTGTGATCCGTATTTCAGCAGCCTTTACAACATCGATGCTGGACTCACATCTCTTTACAGCCATATCTTCTCACCGCACTTCGGACAGATAACGAATTTCTTTACTTCGGCGGTTTCTTCGTCCTGCTCCTCATGGACAGCATCACTTGTGGTTGTAATAGCTGTATTCTGTGGATTTTCATTGGTACTAGAACCAGAATCCGGCATATTGGGTTCTGTGGGCTTCTGGCTTCTCTCTGTCCTGTCTCTAATCGCCTGTATCTCTGATTCATCAAGAGTGCCATATTCCGATAGTTTCTCGGTCACTTCTTCGGCATCCGATACCATCTGTTTCAGTATCTCTGAATCGAAACCAGGAATATCAAGGTCCCCCTGCAGATCTTCCAAGAAAGAATTGAGCGTGTCAAGGTTCTCGATACCCAGTGAGAATATCTTGTTGTCAGCAATCATAAGTTTTTTCTTCTGGTTCTCTGTCAAATCAGTGTACTGGTACACCAACGCTTCCTCATACCCCATACGGAGCAGGGTTTCATATAATCCGTTGCCGGCGAGGATTACATTCTTCTCATCAACAACAATCGGTCTAATCTGCCCGAACATCTTCACGCTTCGCTCAAATTCTCTGAGCTGTTGCTCTGTATGGATGCGGACATTTTTCTCAGGTCTTACCATATCGGTAAGCTTCATAGTAATGCTATTCATAATGTTTTCCTCCAAAATATTATTTTGAAGGAGAGTGACGTATAAACCATCTGCAAATGGTGTGTTACTCCAAGCCCTTTAGAAATTCTTTTGCACTTGGAATTTTCTTGGCAGCTTCTTTCACTATATCCGGCTCAATCTCGTAGACTTCTTTCCATCCGTTTTCGATGGATCCCGTCCATTGTCGTGCCGCCCATGGATGGGTGCCGCATAAATATCCGTTTTTCCAATCATAAATTGGAGGCATTACCAAATTGTAATAATGGATATATGCCAATACTTCTTCATGGCTCCAATCAGCCAGAGGACTAAAACGTGTGACACCTTTTCCGTCCGTATATATATTGCTCCCTTTTCCGACGTAGTTTCCATCAGCTCTTCTGCGTCCAAGCAAGATCATATCAAGCTCATGAGCCTTATAATACTTTGCCTGTCCTCTGTGTTGAACAATATGAAACCATTGCGCCGCAGTGTTGGAATCCTGTGGGAACAGCATCTGCGGGTGTTTCACAAGCCATTCAATATCCTGCACTGTGTTTATAATCTCCAGTTTAGGAGGCTTATTCCTATCCACCCATTCTGTAAATGCTGAATACTCTAAATTACTCACTACGAGGACGCTATCCTCTATTCCTGCTTGTCTGCAGACATCTGCGAGCACCAAGGAATCTTTGCCACCACTCCATGCAACTGCAGCTTTCTTTCCATTTGTTGTAGCTATGATATCTTTTACTGTCTGTCCCACTCTTTCATCAAGCTCTGATTTTGGGACAAGATCTTCAATCTGCTTCATTGCCTCCAACCATGCATCATTACTAATTTTCTGTTTTCTCCCAAGTATCTGTTGTCCCATTTATTCCACCGCCTCTCTTTTTAAGACACGAGAAATAACCAGTGCCACCATTCCAGACGAGAGGACTGTTATCAGGCTTCCAGCTGTTTTATATGCTGACAGATTGGAAATCGTCCCGTAGGCGAAAATAGGAAGCCCTACAAGGAATGCTGTAAGCACTCCTGCGGCAACTCCGCTTGCCGTAAGCCTCACATTCATCAGTGTAAGCATGGTAGGCAACATTGTTGTGGCTCTTAGCGTGCAGTAAAACAAGAACATGTGCGTTACTGTCAGTCCCGGAATATTTGCAATCAGTATTCCAACGATAAGCAAGACAATCATGGATGCCTTAGATGCTTTTATCTGGTCTGCATCCTTCAATCTCGCTGTGGCTTTCAGATCCGTTGTCAGTGATGCGATTGCACATAGGTTACTATCCACCGTGGAAAGCAGTCCGGAAATCAGCATGAACATGAATGGAATAATTACCCATGCAGGGAATATCGCTTTGATCAACTCAAAGTTTACCATTCCTGTGTCTGTCGGAATAAATCCTGTGCCGGCTGCGATAAATCCGAGAATTCCCATTGAAAGTGGAACGACCGCAAACATCACAGCTCCAAGACCGAATGAACGTCCGATTCTGTCTTTCCTGATTGAAAAAGCTCTCTGCCAGAAGCACTGGTCTCCAAAAGGTCCGGCAAACAGTCCGATTGCCGTAGGCAGTCCAAATCCCAGAAATACTTCCAAACCTTTCTCTGAAAACAGGTGTCCGTAATCTCCGCTTGCTCCTGCAATCTGAATGGCAGCTGCTCCCCCATTAAGCTTCAATGCCCATGGAACGAAGATTGCACATGCCAACAGCAGGAACACCATCTGAATTGCGTCCGTAAAGACAGAAGCCTTGATTCCGGAAATCTGCGAATAAGAAAAAGCTATGACTGCCAGTACGATAGTCATAGCCCATAATGGTAAACCCGTTGCCGTACTCAGTATCTTGCCTCCTGCTAACAGTTGAACTGCAGTTGACAGGATTGTAAGTGCTGTGAGCTGAAAGAGATATACTCTCTTTACCGGCTCGGACTTGTATTTCTTGTGCATATACCCGGAAAGCGTGATTCCGTCCGGCATATCCCGCCGGATTTTTCTTGCAAATGGAATGAACAGGATCAGGCATAAAATATTCGGCACTAAAAACCAGAACAGCCCTGCAATGCCATTCGAGTAGGCCTTCTCTGCCGACGTGAATAAAGCCGGCGCCCATATCCAGGTTGCCGCAATGCTCATTGCCGATACTACCATTCCCATATTTCTGTGTCCTACATGGAAGCTCTCGCCTCCGTCTTCTCTTTTCGTAAAAGCTTTTGTCGCACCCACCATCAAGAGTGCGTAGACAATCAATACGATTATCCCTTGCATTTTTGTTACCTCCTTCGGTTTTTTATAGTCGAAGGAGCAACAAAAAAGCACCGAGTTTTTGCCCGATGCTTTACGATTTAGAATTTTACGAATTTCACTTTACCACTTATATATTTGAACGTCAACCGAAACTTTTTTGAAATGGGGGATTTATTGTAATGTCAAGCCATCCACCCCAAAAATAAGTGCCGACAGTCTTTCGAGAGCAATTTTCTCGTCAATGTATGTCGTGTCGTTGGATACATTCCACTTCTCAGCAAGCTCTTTCCTGCTTATTTTGTCTTCGGATATGTATAATCCGTATATGATATCATATCTCCGTTTGTCCAGCTCGTTTGAAGACTTCTCACAGCATACCTCAAAGATTTCCAACATCGTCCGGACGTGGCTTACGATAATACCGGTTCTTGTAGCACTGTTCTTAATGCTTTCCACCACAAGGACATCATTGTAAATGTTCATCATGCTTTCGAGGATATCTGCAGCTGACTCCTCCATCTGTGTCCTTCCGAATACGGAGTTTTCCGCATTCTCCTGTAACATGCGAAAATTACGGAGCAGAAGTTTCGTGTTATGGAGCCTTCTATCTCCCCGTTTCTTCTGCGATTTCTTCAATTCTTCGACATACTTATCTATGCCTGCGTTTGCTCCTACCTCAGCCGCCTTTTCAAGAAGATCGTGTAAATCTTCGGGACTTAATGCTATGAGGGTAGAGTGTGCGTTTTCATTTCCATCCATTGATCAGACCTCCCTAAAAATATTCCGGTTCCTGGTACCGCTTTATCCGAAATGCTTTTCAAGAAGACCTAACAGGTTTCTTGCTTCCTCCTTTGTAAGTGTAATGCCTTTTCCCATTTTTTCATCATCAGGCGACCAGTCTCTGATATCATACTTAGGATCGGCATCATTCCAGCTTACCAACCGGAGTTCTTTGTTCCACCCGTTGGCGCTTTGTCTTATTATACCAATTTTTTCTATCGTTGTACATTTAATTTCTGACATTTTGCATTATTCCTCCAATTCGTTGTTAAAGTTTTGGTCTCTTTGTCGGCTCGATCCGGCTCATGTGTACCTCTGTCTCAGCTCCGTTCTCCTGCACCTTCTTGTTGTAGAGATAAATCTGGTTGGAAACCTGCTGTGGTGTCATTTTCATTTCATCTGCAATGTCCTTGACCTTCCACCCTGCCTTTTTCAAAGCCATAATCTTGCCTACGTCATACTTTTTCTTTCCGGTCGTGCTTTCATCTTCCACCTCCTCAGATACGGTTTCCTGCGGTTTTGCCTCACTTTCAGCAGGTTCGCTACGCTTTTCCTTGTTTTGATCGCATTTTTCCTTATTTTGATCACGCTTTTCATCGTTTTCAGACGGTTTTAATGGCAATGTACGCACATATCTCCGGATATCCTCCGTACACTTCTTGCAGAAAAGCCAACTTTCAAACTCATTCTCCTCCAACAGATCTCCCTCTGCTTTATCTCTGGTATTTACGGACACGAAACCGTGCCTTTTCTCCTTTGTCATTTCCGCTCCGCACCGATCGCAAAAATACTTAATCATCGTCATTCCCTCCTTCCGGCATTTCTATAAAATCACTCAGCTCCATTTGTCCCGGCACCTCATAATCCCAATCATCCATAGAGCCTCTATCTTCTTTGACCTTGGTCGCTCTGGCTTTCTTTGGCTGAGGTGGCATTATCTTCTTGTAACATACCGGTCCGTAACCTCTCAGGATGCTCTCGGCATCCTTTAAGGCTCGCCCGCATTTCTCGCATATCATGCACTCTCTCCCTGGAAATCAAAGACATACGCTGTGTTTTCGGAGATACCCTCTGTCGAAAAGTCGCTCCACGCATGCCCTTGCCTGTAAATTCTTCCGGCAAGTATGTCCAAAGCATACTCTTCACGTTCAGCATCTTTCTTTAGCCACACGCAACTTGCCTTTACATGGTCTATAATCCGCTGTAACAGTGCCTCAGATCCGGATGCAGCTACGCATTCTCTCATGATTTCAAGCCATTGCTCCGGAGAAAATTCTCCGGCATCGGTCTCATAATACACCGAGTACACCATTGTTTCTTTCTTGTGCCCCATGCGATTGACGTAATATCCTCCGGTGCCTCTTAACCTACCTTGTCTGTTGTGAATCCTGTAGTCTTCCAGCCTATGTACCTGCATCAGCCCACCTCCTTAACCCTCGTAACATGGGAGCAACGGAAGATTGGTCCCATAGTGTTCCCTCCCTTGTCAAGCAATGCATAATAATTATGCTTCAAGTATAGGTTCGGATTATGCTTAACTGCGTCTGTATTGGTCTTCTGCAGACAGCCCTCGTAGGCTCTTCCATCAAACAGCAGCACCTTGACCTGTCTGCCTATGTATGTTTCAAGCTTTTCTCTCTTCATTCACTGTTTCCTCCATTTTCTCAAAATAGAATTTGATAGGTTCTCTGTTCTCCTGTACCATGCCATATCTGACTGCAATATTATATGTGCATACATCCCTTGCCAGCCTGTCCGGTATCTTCTGGAGCTGTTTCCGGAATTCTTCCAAATCCATGGTTGCCTTATAACGATTGCATGAGCCACAGGCCGGCATGAAATTTTTAATATCATGCACATCGATACCTGTAAAATCCTCTGTGTACTCATAGTTTCTCAGGCAATACAGGTGATCGACATTGAATCCCTTTTCCGGAATTTTGCAGCCACAGTACGCACAATGTCCGTCATACTTTGCGTACACCAGCTTTCGCACTGATTTTGGAATCGGTTTTCGCATTTGACTTCACCTCACAACTCTTAGTTTTTCTCTGTTCTTCCTTGCGTGATAATCGTCTATCATATACTCCTCGCACTCTTCCCTTTCCATATTTTCTAGGCTCTCTCCATCAAAATTATTGCATATATCGCAAAAGAAGCACGGGTGCCAGTCATATGGTACTTCTTCCGGATTAACAGTAAGGCTCTCTGCATTATTGATACACGACCTGCATAAACAGTAGTAACATGGATCCACCATCGGAACTCTCTCTTGCTTATGTTCCGGTGGCTTTTCCTCTGTTATATTCATAAATTTATCAAATGTTAGCTGACCGTTCATAGTTACTCATATGTCGGCTCTGGCTTTGTATCGGAATAAACAAAATCCTCGTCTGCAGTCTCGTCTATGATAATTCGTGCATCCGCTCTCTGCAGTTTCGCAAGAAGCAAATCAAACTTATTCATGTGCCTAAGTGAATATATGTCAGGATTTGTGTCTGTTCTAATTTCCCATCCGGCTTTTCTATCCCCTGTCCAGTGCGAAAGACGTACTGTTCTGTTTAATTCATCCTGCTGTTCTTTATCATCCACTGTAAAGTCAATAGTTGCATACTTGAATGAGCTCCAGCTTCTCTCACCCTCTTCTTCGAATTCAAAATGTACATCCATCGCCTCGTATTCAGCATTATCCTCTATCACAATCTCTCGGCCCTCTACCTCCATATCACCGGCAACAAACTTCTTATATTCCTTGAACAAATCAGATATCTTTATATCTGTTTCCTGCGGTTCTTCCATCATAAACTTAAAATTTTCCAACAAATTTTTGTTGTCAGTAAGGACAGACTTATTGACCATTTCCGTAAGAAGTGTGTCCAATTTTACAATGTATCCACTCATGTCGTAGCTTTCAATAAACGGAACTAAAACCTGCTCAACTCTTTCTTTGACCGCCTTTTCAAGCTTTCCATAATTAAATGAACTAGCTATTGCTTTTTCTATTCCATCCGTCACCTTTTCTCTAATAATCTGATCAACAGTTCCATCCGATAGGATTTCATCTATGATTCTCCTAATATCTTCATCAAAATTTGCCATATCATTTTCCTCCTAAAGTTCAGTTTTTTTCTAGTGAATCATATCTACATAAATAAATACTACATCCTTATCTTCGTTTGATATTTGTAATACATTACAATCTTTTACATCGTCATATCCTTTTCTGCTATAGCCTAATTCATTACAACGAGATGAATCAAATAATAGATTACCGCCGCCAGCTTCAAACACGTTAATTGCAATTCCTTTATCTAACACATTGAATAATTCTTTTACTGTCATATTTATCTCCTTTTCCACCAATCATTAAAATTCTAAAGTTCAGTTTAGTCCTGATCATCAAATGCCTGTGATAAATTCTTCCTGCATTGTCCAACAGGCATTTCATCGCATAATGCTTCACAACCAGTACATTTCAAAGGACATTCCTCATAAGATATTTTTCTAATTTCTGTATTATTCATTTCGCAATATGGCATTATCTACCTCCACTAAAATCTAATTAATCCGCATAAGACAAATCATCTTTGATAAATTCTACAAACTGCTCTTCAAATTCTCCCATCGAAGATATGTCGAATTCATCATCTCCAAGTTCTAAAAAGGCTAATAATTCTGCCTTTAATGTTTCACTGTCCAAATTTGTTAAAAAATCCATACTCGTACCTCCATTAAATTCTAAGTTAACTGTCCAAAGACTTTCTAATTTTCAGCTATTTTTTCAAAATCTTTTTGTGAAATAACTTCAAATATCACATAGTCATCGGACATTATCATTGCCTGCAATATGACAACAAGTCTTTTATTCACAATATCGTCAAACTTTTTACTTCCTCTCTGACAACATTGAAAATAGCTATCTTTACAGGTTTTTGACAAAGTTCCGCTAACCGCATTTACATTTACTTTTTGTGTTGGGCTATAAGTATCAAACATCTTTTTACCTACTTTCTAATAATCTAAATTCTAATTAAGTATTTACACATCCAAATAATCTCTTATATCATCTACAGAACTGGCAAGGAAGCTATCAAAAACCTCATCGACTTTTTCAAGTAATAGTTCATTGTCGTACCCATCATTTTCCATTTGATCTGCAAAGTTTTTTTGTTTACACCTAAAAATACCGTTTTCCTCTCTGCACCACTCTTTTTTATACAAATTTCCATCTACCTCTAATGTTTCATTTACACCCTTTTCTGTTGTTTCAATAATATATTTCATCTTATCTTCCTCTCTTAAATTCTAATATTGTCCATTTTGGTGGATTCAGCTTTTCAGAATACCAACTAATCATATTAGGGTATCCTATTCTGCTCCAATCTTTATACCATTTATAAAGTGCGTACCATGCCATGTTTTTTTTACCTTTAAAATCTTAATTATGTGTATCTCTAAAGTTCTCCATTGCCCACTTATTACCGGTTGCCTGCACATTTGCTCTAACTCTCTCCTTCGGTGTAGAGCCTCTGCCAACACATGCGAGTATAGATTTCCTTACGGAGCTTCCCTCCGTCAGCCCCATTGCGTCCAGAGCCTCCTTTGTTCCACACTCATCACAGATCATCGTCTTGTTGTCCACCCTCGACAGAGCTCTTAACCATTCTGTATCTCTTCCACATTTCGGACACTTCATATTTTCTTTCATGGCCGGTGCGATTGCCGCACCAATGGTCTTTGCGGTATGCACCCATGCAGTAATTCACATGAATGCAACTTCTACGCATTTCCTCCGGATCCATTACTCTCCTTTCCGGGCGGTGCACCACGACCGCCCTGTTTTATTTCGTGATATACATTATTCCTGACCATGAGGTAACTTGGTGCCTGATTGCTGTTCCAGATATACCTTATTGGCAGCCGATATAACTGCCAGCACATCCTGTAATCTGCATGTGATCAGCAGATTCTTCTCCGGTATCTCTAATGTAACGATACCTCCCTGCACAGTTGATGTGATTTTAATATCACACTGCTCCAGATTGACTGCTCCGCCTTTCCGTAGGCTCTTTCCATTGCGTATTTTTCTTACCACTGCTTTTCCGTCTATTGCCATTGCATCTGTAAATCCTGCCATTTATGCCTCCTTGAAATTTACCGGAAGTACCAGGGCTGTCATATCGCTATCATCTGCCTTAATAAGAGCAGGCTGTTTGGCCGAGGTAAGTTCCAACGTTACTGTGTCACATTCAAAAGCCTTGAGGCTGTCCATCATAAGCCTCGGATCAAAGGCGATCTTCAAATCTTTCTCAAATGGTTCGATTACCGGAATCTCCTCGTGAAAGTCTGCCACGGTGCTTCTGTATGTAAGTCCAATGGTGTCTCCGCTCATGTCCATGATTACAGGTGCCTTGTCTTCTGCCGAGCCGCAAAGCCTTGCACGATTGATAGCTTCCATTAACACCCTGCGGTCAATGATTGTGAACATTTCCCCACTCATGAACATTTTCTTGTACTTGAAGTATTCGCCCTGGATAATTCTGGTGTATACCTCATATTCCTCCGACTTGAATAATGCTCCATTTCCGTCATGGTAGATAGAGACATCACCCTCGAAGTCCATCTTCTTTACATTCTCCATAGCTGCTCTCGGAACGATAATCTGAAACTCGCCCTCGTAATCGATGCAGTCCCAGGCAATCCGGTGTCCGTCCAGACCGACAAAATTCAGCTTTCCATCCATGCATTCAAGATACATACCAAGCATCTGCTGATTGGATCCGCTTACAGCAACCGCATAAATTACATGGTCGATTGCCTTTTTCAGCTTTAATGCCGGTATCTTAGCAGGCTCTTTGTCTGTATCAATGCTCTTTGTGTAGGCAAACAACTCTGCACCCAGAGTTTTGAACTGGTTCTTGATTTTGCCTGTCTTGATAACAAGGTTTCCTTTACTCACGCTGACTTCAAGTTCCCCATCCGGAAGGCTGCCGATGAAATCAAAGGCTTTAGCAGGGATGATGAATGGTTCTGTTTCTTCCTCCATGCCCTCTAATTTCGCCTTAACGGTCAGATTTGTGTCCGAGGCGATTAAATACCCGTCCGAACATAAAACTCCTTTCAATGCCTCAATCGTGGTCCTTGATGGTACTATTCCTTTCAGCTGTCCTATTTTCTTTGACAGCTCACTTTTATTGATCCTCATAATTCTTCCTCCGTATCACTCAAAATAACTTCTACCCTTGGTTCCTCTGAATAATATTTATCACAGGTAATGCTCACCACCTGCGAATCGTCATGGTATGCCAGATGGTTCAGTGCATCTGCATATACCTTGACAACATTATCGATATCCGGTTTCTTGGTTGGACGTTCCTCTCCGTTTGCCATCATCTGTTTTCTTTTCTTGCTTGCACTGGCCGGAATGGTGTAATATGCCTTGATCTGCATCCTCACAGGAACCTTTTCCGGAAAACCGCCCTTGCACTGCCTCCGGTACTCCCATCCGATCAGATTCTCATACACCAGCGTGGCTTCCGGTGTCCTTGGATGTGCCGCGGGATTCATGGGATTAAACCTCGGACGTCCTTTTCCCTTTGGTTCCCCCGGTACCGTAAATGCCCTAACCATTTGAATCCCCCAGGTGCTTTTTTAGAATCGCCTTTATGTCCGCAAGCTTTGTGGTGCCAATGCCCTTTACACTGCCGATTTCTCCGATAATCGCAGCAATATTTACCGCAGGCTTGGCAGGAGCAGCTTCTTTCCCACGATGAAAACCCTCACTCCTTGCTTTCTCTACTCTGTCCTCCACGTAATGTACCAGCTGTTCGTCCGTCATTTTGCGGATTTTGACCGCCTTCTCGTGGATTTTATCTTCATCTACCGTTCTGCGGCAGCTTCTTTTCTTTGCCATATTCCGCTCCTTTCGTTCGTTCCTGCTGGCATGCGATATTGCAATACCAGCAGTGTAATCTTTATAGCCCTCGCTGTTCCGGCACCACATATTACATACTCAGTACAATCCGACTGGCTGATAACTCATAAGCTGTGTGTCGCTCCGAATTATCCTCACTAATTTTCTTTACATATTCACGGCTCTGGATTCTTCCCTGCAGCTGCACTCTCTGTCCAACCTCTAATGTTGATGCAAATCTCGCATTTCTGCCCCATGTAATACAAGGAATGTAATCTGACTTTCCATAAGCTCTGTTCACAGCAATGAGCAAATCTGCAATTTCCCTGCCAAGTGGAGTCTTTCTATAAACTGGTTCTTTGCAAACGTATCCATCAAGATCAATATGGTTTTCTCCAATAAATTCACCTTCAGTTACTGGATTCAATTCTGCGGCAAACACAGAGAGTATCAGGCGGTTCTTTTTCTCTTCATGTCTGTTATAAGAGCGGAACTGACCGACAACCTCATACAATTTTCCCACCTTAATGTCTTCAATATTGCACATTCTTTCTGAAACCATAACCGGCACTGTATCAATGTTTCCGCTTTCTCTCGGAATGTTCATGTCAAAAACATAAAATCCTTCTCCGTACACCTCGTGGCTGTATAACGGTGTTCCTGCAACTTCTCCTGCTAATACTACTGCGTTATTTTCAAATCTGTTTTCTGCATTGTTACTCATCTTTTAATCCTCCATATAGTCAAGTTTTGGGAGTTCAACCCCCATATTTTTACAACTGTTCTCAAAGCATGCCCTGCACAGGTAGGCATACTGTTTAGCTGGTGTACCTCTTTTTGATCTTGCCATCAATGCAACCATCTGGTTCTTGCGAAGCACTTTCCCGCACTCAGAGCACGCTTCATAGAGCTTGTTCTGCATTTTCTCACTGATCGACTTTTCAAGGAGCTGCTTCGGAAAATCCCTCCGCATATTCTTTTCTCCAACAATCGGAATCAGGCTGTCTTTCATAAAAATTGGTATTCCAAACGTATCTGCAGTAAGCACCAGATTCTTAATCCACTCAAACTCTGGAATGACCTTATTCTTTGACCGCCCTGTCTGTGCTCCGACAATAATCCATGGCGGTGCCGTTTTCACCATTGCCCCAAACTTGCCGAAATCCTCAAGTATCGGTTCGATACTCAAAAACCAGTTATAAGTGCCGGATTCAAACCATGCGTATTCCTGATCTGGTCTCGTTACTGTCGTGCCATACCAGAAATTGTCCTGCTGTGGCAGCTTCCCGGCATTCGCCAGCTTCATGTATCGTTCCGGGTTCTTTGTCAGAAACAGATAATTGTGCTCGTCATGCTCCAGACACACATTGAATATCTCCTCTATCCATTCATCCGGCACCCACTCTCCGAATACATCAGCCATAGCTCCCACAAAAATGTTGTTACCCATTTTCAGTTTGCCGATCGTATCCATGCGATATCTGTGAAAGGTCGGCTCGAATCCGAATGGATATACCAGCGGATGCTCTGTCTCACTCAGCATCGGCTTATCCAAAACATATAAAGTGCTTCCGTCCGGTCCGGTCTGTGTCGAATAATCCGCCTTACACATCTTATTGAGCCTTATGTCTCCGCTGAATCTGGCTGTCATAGTTCTTGCATAGCAGTAATGGCATCCATGATTGCATCCCGTAATAGGATTCCATGTGTGATCACACCACTCAATTTTTGATTTATTCACAACGTTCCTCCTTTCTGACATATCCAAGCTGAACTTCCTCTTCCCATGGAATATCTGAACAATTAACATGCTGTCCGCACTTGCTACAATAATCCGGCTGATAATCTGGACCGGCATTGAGGATATGGTTGCATCTAGGACAGATACAATACTGATGAAGCGTAATAGCGAATCCATACTTGTTGTATGTCCCATGCTTAATCTTGGGCTTTCTCGCAATAAACTTTGGCATTATTAAATTAGTTACCTGTCCCAGCATTTGTATCATCTCCTTCCTCCCAATACTCAACAAAGTATTCATACTGTGCTGTCTTCCTGCCTTCTGTTCCGGGAATCATTCCTCTGCCGATACGTGCCGCATATCCTGCTTTGATCAGCATTCCGCATAATGAAAGCCTGTCCTCTTCATTCCACTGGACTGAACCCTTACGCAGACTGTAAATTCTGTTTCTTTTTGCCATTTGTATCTCCTTTCTGGATTGCATCCTGCATTTTCTTCTCGAACACCTGCACAAAAGCTTTCACATCCGGTGGCATCCCACAGTTGCTTTTACCTCTGCACTGTACGACCTTGTTATTTTTCCATTCCATCGTGAAATAAGACTGCTCCGGATGATCTGCCTTTCTGACAAAGAAGATGTTCGTTTCTCCTTTTGCCACTCTCTCAACGTAACCTCCTACACAGTGATGAAGAGCTTCTCCTTCCTTGCGGATTTCATCCCCGCTCTGCGGCACTACAAGGATCAGCCCCTTTCCTTTTATCTGGAAAGCATCCACTCCATCATTCTTACTGAATATCTCCTCCATTGCTTTCTTTGTCTGTTCCATTCTCTTAGCGGCCTGCTTTTCCCTTCGTTTCTTCTCAGCTGCAGCTTTTTTATCCTGCAATACCTTGTATTCTTCTGCTACCCTGTCATGCACCCTTTTGAAATTGTTCGGCATGTAGATAAACTTGTTATCCAGGTCGTATTTCAGCTCCCGGCACCACCCTATATACTCAAGCCAGTCATGTGCCATATTCTGTTTTCTCTCTATTCGCGGATCCGTTCTCTCTTTATACCTGTTGTAGGAATAGCCCCACATGCAGGCATTCTTTTCTCCGATCGGGTATCTCTCACTCTCCCTGTCTATGTAACGGCAGAGCTTATGGAGCGATACCTTTCTGTTCTTCTCCTTCAGAAGATCTGTGTTGCATTCAAAGGTTTCGTAAAATTCCTTTAACTGCTCCGGCTTCATCTGGATATCAAGCCGCTGTGCTACCTGCAACAGGCGGAGTTCGTAATGATTGCCGTCTATTGCCTGTAGTGTCCTCGTATTGACCTTATTCAGCCCTAAGATTTCATAGATGGTGTCAGCCTTATAATTGACCTTGCCTGTCATGTTCCCGCTGTAGTTGTAGCCTCTTACCACATCCTTCGCCAGCTGGTTCAAGCCCATTTTGCAGAACCATTCAAGCTTCGGAAATTTCAGATAAACATCAATGGCATCCTCGTATCTGAAAGCTGTGGTCGGCATGTTCTGTGCCAGAATTTCCAGTGCGGAATACTTCATTGGTGTGTGTTCCCATGCATGCGGAAGATTTCCGGGATATAAGATACACTCCATGCATGCGATATTTCCCTCATCCGGAATCCAGCGCGAATTCCCCTTCTGGTGGTACACTCCCCATTCATAGCTTTCCTTCATCAGCTTTTCGCCGAAGAATGTGCAGAAACAGCGGCTGTACTCATGCATGGTTTCTTCAATGCGTTTCTTACATATGCTGCCTGTTATCATTGCGTCATTCTTTATGTGTCTCCATGCTTTGAAGTACCGGAGTAAAAAACCTTCCTCCTGTCGATCCACATATATGAACCATCTTTCATCTGCTATCTGGCATGGCATTTTTCCTCTTGCCTTATATGTCACTCTGCTTCCGCAGAAAGGACATTCCCCCTTTTCATTGTTCCGAAGTCTTATTCTGCTCCGGTCAACGATTCCTGTCTTCTGGCAGTGCGTACACTCAAATTCAGCCTTTCCCTTGGATGTCTCTTTATAAATTCCGTACCGGCTGAAACTCATGCCCTGCTCCCATACCCAGTCGGTAAAATCCTGTGAAGGCTCTTCTATCGGCTCCATCCGCAGATCAATCGGCGCAAGGACTTTTCTGTGCTTCTCTGCCAGTCGTTCTGCCTTGACCTTGTCTTGGAATCTGTCAATAGCATTCCATACGTTCTCGTCAGTTTCTTTGCGGTAAGCCTTGAAAAAGCTCTCCATGATGCCCTTGTCCTCTGCTGTCCAGATAAACACCTTTGGAATGTGTTCGCTTTTCCATGTTTTTTGATCCCATTTGTACTCCCACAGCCGGAAACACTGCATATTATCAAATGCAGCTGTAAGCCATTTAACCTTTGACTGTGACAGGTCCTGCGTGATATAATCATCACTCGACAGAAATGTCCTAAATGCTGCTTCCGTTTTTCCTTTTTTGAGCTTCGACACCTCATAGAAATTCAGAAGCAGTATTTTGTTATCATCAACCAGCTCCGCAGTCACAATGTGCTCCATTCCGTCCAGTCTATCTGCCATTTCAACCATTTCTGCCGTCGCCTCTGGTCTAGGCAATGCAGACAGCTTTCTTTTTTCCATCGTACATCCCTCCTTACAGCCCCATCATTGAGAACAGATCCATCTGCCCTTCAAGCTCATTCGACCTCTTCTTAGGAGCTTCTTTTTTCTCCGGCTCTTTCTTCGGTTTGTCCGCCTTTGCTTCCGGTTTCGGAGTTTCCTTGGCAGCCTTATCTTTTCCAGCTGTCTCCGCCTTTTTCTCAGCACGCTTCTTCATGCCGTCAAGACGCTTCTGCTGATCGGCTTTCTGTTTCTTTTCTCTCTCCTTGGCTTCCACAGCCTTTTTCTCTTCAAGAGCTTTATCATCCAGTCTGTAATAGTCCTCTGCCCATTCGTAGACTACGGAATCCTTTACCATGGCACAGTTTCCACTCTTGAGCTTTCGTGCCTGATCCATGATGTACTTGAAGCACTTCTCCCAGGTCTTATGCGTCTTGCATACCGCATCAGCCAATGTCTCCGACTCTTTGCACCGGTCAATCATGTGTGACAGGATAGGCTCGGCATAGCCTTCCTTTGCCTTTTTCAATTCTCCCTGCAGCTTTGCAACAGCTCCATCGATGCCCTTTGCTGTCGGCTCAGGATCCGTTTTTTCTTCCTCTCCACCATTTTCAGAAGCCTCCTGCGTTTCAGTATCGTGAGTTTCCTCAATATCCTGGCCGCAAGAATCATCGCCCGGTTCATCACCTTCTGCTTCCTCTGCTCCTGCCTGCTCTTCCATTGCCTTCTGCACTTCTTCCGGTGTCGGATCAGGAACATTCCCTGTCACAATATCCGCAAGGGAAGTCTTCCCCATATACACAGCCTCGTCAAATGCCTGTTTCTCAATCCCTGCAATGGCTCTTCCAATCTCTGACTTCGGCTCTGTTTCATCCAGACTTTCCATTGCCTCGTATTCCTCTTTGAGCCTGTCATTCGTAACATCAAACAATGTGTTACCGTCTGCATCATAGAATGCGGTTACAGTATCTCTTTTTAGAACCTTGTAAGTCGTGCTCCCGACCTCCAGCTCGCAGTTCTTTTCTTCTGCCGGATATCCCTTTTCCAGATACTCCAAAACTGCCTTGCTCCACTCAAATTCATAATCTCTGTTGTCTCCTGATGCGTAATGCACCACTGTCCTACTTGTTCCCATAGGTTTCCTCCTTTTTGTCAAAATCGAAGAAGAATACATATTCATCCTCTTTCTGTTGCTCCGCCTCTGGTAGAGGCATTAGTCTTTTCATGTTTTGTATAAATATCCGCATCTGCCACCTGTTAGAGTAGTAGAGCGGTGTGTACCAGAACTCCTGTCCTTTCTGTTCGTCCGGTTGTAATACCGAGCCTACAACAGGATTTACAATCGTGTCGGCTATGCAGATATATCCGGCACATCCAAGCAGTGACAGCTGAATGTAGCACATCTGGCCAACCACTCTGTCAATGTCCTGTCCTACGAAAAGAACCTTTTCCTGATAATTCATCCCTCGTTCCTTGAATGTGTTTGCAGCGGATATCAGCGTTGCACCTGCTCCGCATGCCGGGTCCGAAACTGCTATGTAATCCCTGTCCTCTGTCTTGCTTCTGACGGTATCCCCGATTGTTATAAGGGACATCATTTTGCAGACATTATACGGAGTAAAGAATTGTCCATGCCAGTGACTTCCAAGATTGAGCTGCATATACAGCTTTCCGAGGAAATCCTGATCCGGATTGTTTTCTAATGCCATCGTTACAATGGCGAACAGCTTTGCCGGTATCTCTACATCTCCGCCCAGTTCCTTGATGCACCTCTCATATTCTTTTTCCCTGTCAGCTTTCCTTTTGGGGTTGGTCTCAAATACATTTGCAATCGTGCAAGCCATTGCCGACATAAGATCTGACCATACCTGCCATGCCGTTCTGCTGTAGCACAGATGATTGAACAGGTCTAAGAATTCCTTTTCAGTGCCCTTTATTTCATCATTCGTTTGTACCGCCACCCATCAACCGCCTCCTTACTGCTTCAAATTGTCGTGCTCTTTCCTCACGCTGTTGTGGTGTCAGCTCTTTCCTTTCCGGAGCAACAGTCTGTTCTATCGCAGGAGGTTCTCTGGCTTCAATCCGGGGAGCATACTGCTGTTGCAGCATCAGCTTTTCATTTGATATAAAATCCGGTAACATATTGCTGTTGACCACTTCCCTTGCCTTTGCCTCATACGCTTCTCGGAAGTTGGCTCTGTCTGCTGTCGGATTTTCGCTCTGGCACAGCCTGTTCCATCCGAGGTTTTTAACCACCGATACTGTCAGATCGTCCATCAAGGCAAATGCTTCCTGCGGGTGATACCATCCATACTCCGACATTGCCCTCTGGACCACTCCCCATGCCTCGTCAAAACCGAGGACAGGAGGCTTGCACCTTTCCATACACAGTTTTCTGATTTCTGCAATGTTAGGAGGATAAACGCTTGTGCTTATGTGCTCCATAACCGCATTCTCAACGACTTTCCCGTTGAGGTCTTTCAGCATCCGGTACCAGAAATTCATAGATGCATCGTCCTCCAGAATTTTGGAAGCTGGATATGCTGACTTGATTCCTACCGCTATAACTGCAAATTCCTGTTTATTCATCTCCGGCCCATCCCCTTGCAAAATCTGCGAACTGTTCTACGTGAGACTGTGATCCTCCGTTCTGAGGTTGCGGTGTTGAATTTTCATAGTAGCCGTCATGAACCTTTGGGAAATTGTTCGGTAAGACAAACCAATCGAACGTTATCATCCAACCACGCTTATTGTTCCCCTTCAGAAAATCGCTGTTTTTTATCCTCTCAATAGCGGCTACCACTTCATCAATGCCGTATTCTTTAATTCTGGCATTCAAACACTTGGCTCTCTTGGTTCCTGATGTCAACTTACTTACAGGCTTTAATCCATAGACTGCCAATGAGTTCCATTCTTCCACCGCTCGTTGCACATCGGTGCGACTAACAGTATCTTTAGATACTGTAAATATCTCTGTCTCTCCATTTGACTCTTTATCTAATTCTGACTCTATCTCTTTATCTATCTCTGTGTTACACTCTGTTACATTGGTGTTACATTGTAACGCTTTCTTGTTATTTCTAAACCTTCTAACCCGCTCCGCTCCTGCGGTTTCACTTCCTATGGTTTCTGGTACCTCTGTTAATAAATATTCATCTGTATTATTCAATTCGAGCATGCCATTTTTCATTAAAAAGCTAACTGTAATCTTTACATTTTCCACTTCTTCGTCTAAATCCAGTGCTAACTCTGAGACAAAATCATCCTCAACACCTTCAAAAAATAACTTTCCTTCGTTTTTGAGTGATAAAAGTTGCATTTTAAGATAAATAATTGTGTAAGTATCACCGCCTGCTATCGAACGGAGCTTTTTTATTCGTTTATCTCCAAACCAATCATTTCGGAGTTTCAACCAATAGTATTTTTTTGCCATACTTGTCTCCTTTTAGGAGCTGTAGCTGCAACTACAGCTCCATACTTACTTAATAGATTACTTTGCTTCCTTCATCAGTCTTCACAACATCCAAGCTCTGAGGGAATCGTGCCTTCATTGTAGGATCATGGGTGATTGCCATAATCTTCAAATCAGGATATCTGCTCTGGATTGTCTCCAACGCATCGCAATATGCCTGGATTCCATCACTGTCAAGGAATGGTGGTTCATCAATAAACAACATTCCGAGCTGAATGCCTGCTGTTGAAGATTTAATCTCAGCAAGCGCAAGGATTACTGACAGTGAAGCCTTTACTTTTTCTCCACCAGATTTTGAAAGGTAAGGAAGAACTGATTTCCCATATTCTTCAATGAAAATATCAAGTGTTACCACTTCCTTGTTGGAGTTGCTCTTCATGACTTTTTCTGTCTGAAATTCAATTCCCATCTTTCCACCAGTCATCTGGCCAAGGATACTACTTGAAATTTCTGTCAACTTTGGAACCAGTGAGCGTATAATCTGATGTGGTATTCCATCCTGTGAGAAAGCTGCTTTTAGCAGTTCATATTCTGAAATGTCCACTGATAACACACCAGCATCTTTACTAAGTTCCGCAATGTCAGTTTTGAGTTTCTTAATCTCATCCAGTTTCTGGGAGAGAGAACCAATCTTCTGCTGGTATGAGGTTATCTGGATATCAATATCAGCTATCTTACTGTCAATATCCACAACTTCTGCCGTAAGTGCTGTTGTATCCATCGTCGCTCCTACTGTAGCTGCCAGTTCTTTTCTTGCATCCTCAAGCTCCTTCTCAAATTCCTTTTTGCGTTCCTGTGCCTCAAGAAGTGTTCTCTGAGCATTGGAACGTCTCTCTTTATAAACCGGATATTCTTTGCTTTTTGCCACATAGTCTTCAAGACCAAACAATTCCTGCTGAATGCTCTTATGTTGTTCTGTCTGTGACTGGTATGAGAGCATTTCTTTTTCCACCTCTGTGCCCTTTAATTTCGTCTCAGAAAGCCTTTTTTCTGCTTCAGCTATATTTGACTTAATATTTTCAATAGAAGCTTGTATAAGTGCCATTCGATTTTCTCTTACACCGACTTCATCAAGCTTCTTTGTCCAGGGCTTCAATTCATTGCATCTTGACTGGAGTTCAATAATTTTTCCCTCCGGATTTTCCATCTGCGAGAGTTCCTCTTCTATAGTCGCTTTCTTTTCATCCAACGGCTCAAGTTCCTTCTGGTGCTCCTCTTCTTTCTGCTTCACAAAATCCGGGTAATCTTCCAGAATTTTCTTTGCAGAAATAGCCTCCGCAAGAAATCCGCACTTTGCATTTTCAATGTCAACACACTCAACGTTGTCCAGAAGCTCTGCCTGTTTCTTCAATCCTGCAAGCTTGTTTTCAAGACCTTCACGAACCGCATTGTACTTTGCAATCAATGTGGATCTCTCATATCGGACGTCCGTCAGTTCCTGCATCTTTGCCTTATATGTTCGGTCAGAATCAAAGGCTTCATCTAAGGCTTTCTTTGCCTGTTCATATTCTCCTGCTTTCTGTCTGACCTCACCATCATTAGCCGAATCCAGTATCATTTCATTCTTTTCATCCTGTTTTCCCTGCAGTTCTGTTTTCAGTCTGCTTATATTTTGTTCCTCAGACATTTCCTGATCGCGAATCCTCACAAGCTCTTCATGTTTACCCATATAGGCAACAGCAGCTTTTGCATATTCCCTGTCCTGTTCCAAAAGCAAGTCATAACGTTCAACTTTTAAAATGGTTTCCTCTTCATCGGCTAGAAACGCATTACAGCTCTCTATATTGCGTTCGAGAGCGGCTATATTTTGACCTTCCTGCTCGTTTTTCTGCATCAAGGTATTAACAGATGCCTGCATCTTATCGTGACGTTCCTGAGCCTCCATCTGCATCCTCAACAGTAAAGATTTATCTTCTTTCTGCTTTGCAAGATTATTTCTGTCCTCGGATACTGTATTCAGTTTTAACTCAATCTCTGTCTTTTCATCTTCCGGTTTTCCATAGCTTTCAATCGTTGCCGAATGGATATTTATGGTCTGTCTTTTCTTTGCAATATCTCTTTTCAGATTTCCAAGTTCATCCTTGGCCAAATCTTCCATAATTCCATAAATTCCAAGTCCGAGCAGGTTTGACAGAACTCCGACTCGCTCTTCTTTACCTGCTTCAAGGAATAATCCGTACTGATCCTGCATGATTAGGACGCATGCCTTGAATGTCAGACTGTCCATCCCGAGCAGGCGGATAATTTCCTTTTGTGTATCAGCAATTTTCTCTTTGGAACGGTCAACCCACTCATTTTCCAAAAGTTCCGAAAGATTCAGTGTCGGCTTACCGGATTTAGTTCTAGTCCTAACAACACGGAACATCTTATCTCCAAGACCAAATGTGAATGAGATTGATCCGGAACGTGCCTTTTCATCATTTCTTATCCAGCCTGTATTAGTTCCCTCTCTCGGTTCTTCATAAAGACAGTCAACAATAGCATCCATGAAGAGCGAGGATTTTCCAGAACCATTACTGCCATTGATTGTGCAGAAGCTGATATCTTCAAAGGAGAAATACTGCTCAACATAATTGCGATAATTTTTGACTTCTATTTCCTTTGGAACGAATGTCCCAAAGAATTCCGATACTGCCGAGTTTGCTTTTGCCTTTGCAATAATAGGTCTTGCCTTCTCGACAATACTGTCAATCTTCTTCGGTTCAATAAGTTTTTCCTGCAAGTACTGAATAAGGTTTGTTTCCGGATCCTCCTGCTTTGAAAGCTCCGTTCTATTGGCTGATTCAATCTTTTCCGCTTCAATACCGGCTACCCAGAATGCCCCAGCTTCATATAATGCTTTCTCCAGAAGAGCCGTGTTGAAGATCTTCTTCTGCTCTGCGGAACAGGTGTATAAAACACGGACAATCTTATCTGCGACAGCTCCGTTATAAGTCCAGTAATTAAATGCAACTTCCTCAATATGTCCAAGATTGATTGCGGTTATGTCTGTGTCTGTAAAATGGAATGTTATAAATTCTCTGTATGGTGTTTTTCTGAACCATGCATCACTGATATCCCATTTTTCATTTGAGAACCGTTTCATCTCATACAGCCAAAAACCTCTGTCCTGCCCCTCATCGTTAAAATTCATGGCATTTACTGCTCCGGAATAGTAAACATTCCTGAGTCCATTTATCATCTGAGGTCTATGAATGTGGCCAAGGGCAACCAAATCATAATCTGCCGCTAAAAGCATGTCCTGTGTGATAACCGGTTCAAATTGAGTAAGGAACTGTGTCTGACCGCTTTCTGTGTTACATCCAGGTACTGTGTAATGGCTCATGAGAACAGCAGGGACATCTCCGCTACACATAGCCCTCATTCCAACTACGATTTTTCCAAGTTCCTCAGAAAATACGATATTTTCATCCTCTTTAGAAATTCCGGGATGCTGTGCTCTGAATGTACCTTTATCAAATCCCGGAACCGCAACGATATCTGCATAAGATGTTCTGACAAGTTCCGGTGTGATCACAATCTTTACATTGTCAATGAATTCAAAGTGAGCCTTTAGTTCGAGAAATGCTTCCTCACTGTCATGATTTGGAGTACCTCTCATTACAATGACCTGTCCTGCCGCTCTGGAAAGAGCAAGGATAATTTCTCTTGCCTGTAATACTTCCTTATGGCTTCTGCCCTGCCAAATTTCTGCCTGGTGGAAAATGTCACCGGATACAAGCACTAAGTCCGGCTTTTCTTTTTCAGCTGTTTCAACCAAACTACGCAGACACTTCATTGTATCCTCAGAACGGAGATTTACCCCCTCCTTTTCTGGTCCCTTAAATGAACCAATGTGCCAATCTGCAGTATGTAATATTTTCATCTGTATTCCCTCGCTTTCTTCGTAAGTTCTTCAAGTTGTGGATATAATAAGTTGTATTGTTCATCTGACATTCCGCAGAATTCAACTCCATCTCCACCCCAGTATTCTCCAATGACCAAAATGTTTCCCAAAATCGGATTTCCGTGCAAATCGCTTTCATAAAGCCAACTTCCTACCACATTCACTTCCAGATCGTGATAGTATGCTTCCTCATCCATCAGAATGCTTGTGCAGCTCCCCTTCTCTTTCTTAGGTCTGTTAGACGCTCCTAAAATCTTATAAAGTCGAGACGGCATCACATGCTCCATCAATTCACATTTCGGTCCAATCATTTCATATAACCGCTTATTTACCGAAGTAATATCTCCATCCGGAAATTCAAGTGTTGTAATTTCATTTTCAGTGGTTATTTTTATAATCTTCATTAGTGGGCTCCTCTCTGGCATCTTACACACAATGGCTTGCCAAATTTATTAATAGAGTAGGAATATACTTTGTCGGAAATCTGAGCGCCACATTCGTCACAGATGTATCCTGTCTGTTCATTTGCTTCTGACTCCGAATTCTGCTGTGGTGTTTCATCAAACCAGTTCTGTTCGCCTCCTGCATTCTCCTCTACCATAGCTTCATCAGAAGCAAATGCAGGATTGTCAGCAAATTCTTCCGGATTGAATTCGTCTCTTTCTCCGCCTGTTAAAGTGTCCGGAATAGCTACAATGTTTGGAGTTGCTCCAAATAAAGAGCCTATTGAATTCATCCCCTGAGACAGCATTGCTTTTCTCACTTCCGGATCTGTATAATCAGGTGAAAAGGTAACACGAGGAATAGCAAACGGCTTCTGTAACTCTTTTTTGGTATACTGACATTTCATGCCTGTTAGAGCTCTGATTACACGAAGAATCGCACCTGTCATGGCTTTTGCGGCAGCTGTTTTTCGGAGTAATGTCATATTTACAAGAACAGAACGCTCAATATATTTCTCCCTGTCGCAATCATCAATAACATATGCTTTGCAAGCCTTTCCCCATTTATTTTTGGCATCGATCCAATTCCCTTTGAACATTTCAGCTGCGGCCTTTGCAGCTTTTTCATCTGTGATTCCTTTGATAGATTTATCCATGAATTCAATTCTATAATTAGCCTCTTCATCATTAAGACAAATTTCCTTTTCATCAGCATGTGTTTTACCGGTGCCATCTGGCATTCTCATGGCACCATATGCTTTTGCTCTATAAGTGTTTTCATCCACTCTTGTTCCATAAGTATGATCAGGATCAAACTGTATGCCAGCTGCCGCGGCAATTTTCATAAGAAGGGGTTTTGCCGGAGAATAGGTTTCTTCCCAAATGTCCTTGCCCTGTTGTGTTGTTCCAGTCTTAACAGAGCCGACCTTAAAAATATCTCCAGAATTTTCAGAAAGATCTGCAGTCACTTCCATAACCGTAATCTTGTAAAAAGGATTGAGCTGAACTTCCGTTGCGGCCGGCATAAGCAAATTGCATCCGGCATACTTTTTCTGAATTTCAGCAATAGCGTTAGAATTGTTTTCCATATTGTACCTCCATATAGTATAATTTTATTGATTTTAAGCAGATGGCTGTGATACAATATGGTTGATTACGAGGGTGTTCCGGACTTTGTCCGAGCACTCTTTTTCCATATCTCTCAGTGCACTGCATAAATCCATTGTGAATTTTGAAAAAGCAAGATTTCTCACATATTCTTCTGTCAGTTTAACGAGATACCAGTGCTGTAACACGACCTTTCTCTGTTCTCGCTGATATATGTACTTCTGCTTATGTCTGGCATACTTTAATGCCTGCTCAAACTGTTCATCTGTAATCTCGCATCCGAGCAGTTCTTCTACTTCTCTTTTTTCTACGATTTCTTTCACTTTCCAATTCCTCCAACGAATCAAATAAATAGTTAATTGCTTTCCATGCAGCTACATAAGCCACCAGTATCACAAGGTACTCACCGCCTACTGCCTTGTACCCTCTTTCCAGATATGCAACGTGGAAAGCCCATTTGCTTATTGCTCCGGTAACGAGCAATGACCAAGTAACTGCTATCAAGTCTCTCTTCACTCTTCATCACTCCTTGTAAAAATAATGTTTCCCATGCTTGAACAAAAATGTCAGATGCTCGCTGTGCCAGTTGGATTCGCTCTTACTCTCGAAGTAAGTCGCTCCATGGCTTTCGTCCCAACCATCAATCTGGACAAGCTGTAATGCTCTGTAACAGTCTGCGTCTGGTTCGACCTCGTCATACCGACCGTTGCTGATCGGACTGAACTGTCCGTCTTGAAAAACAACTCCTGCAATCGTATCCGGAAACTCTTCGCTCCAAACTCTGTTTAATACCACCAGTATTACAAGAGCTTTGCCCTCGGTGTCCTCGGATTCCGCTTCTGCCATTGCAATCTTGGCAAGCATATAAGCATCTTCCGCATCCCAGTCCATGCTTCCACTCAATGAACTGCCAGCCGACTGTAAGGTTGCTGTTGTGTCCTCTGTTTCTGCCGAAACTGTCTGCTCTGAGGTCGTTTCCTCACTCTCTGTCGCAGGATTCACTACAACAATCTGTTGTTGATCGTTCTTCACGTCCGGCTCTCCGGTAAAGCTGAAAGCAAATGCGACAATTGAGGTCAGGGACATGGCAAATACCAATCCCAATGCAAATAGGCACTTATTTCTCATGCTCCTATCGCACCTCCTCCCGGATGTTCGAATGCAAACGACATCTGACCGCTGTTCTTTTCTGTTCTCAACATCTGGCTGAAAAACAGCCTGTTCTTCTCCTGTTCCTTTGCCCTTATGCTCTGGCAATCGCACCGTTCTCCCGGATCAAGATTGCTTCCACAAACAGGGCAGACATTGTAATATGCCATGATTACCTCCTATCTGTTCTCCTGTGCAGCTACATACTGGATTGCCTGCTCAATATCCTCTTCCGGAATCTGCAACTTATCCGCAAATAAATGCTTATTGACTTTTCCGGAGCCTATGCTGATATATCCTTGGCTCTCGGATTCCTTATTGATTTTGCGCATCGTCTTGTACGCAAAGTCTTCTTTGCAACCGAGTAAAATCATAACTTCCTTTACGGTTAGAAATGGTCTCGGTGCGGTTCTTACTGCTCCCATAAAACCTCCTATTCCAGGTTCTTTTGAACCCAAACTTTTAGATTTTGTGATACAGCTGTCAGCTCATCCAAGTTGCTAAGTATGTCCTGCAAAATTGGTTTTTCATCCTCAGATATCACTCCGTCGGCTACGACATCTAAAAGATTTTCTTTTGATTCCTGTACCTTTTTGAGTGAAGCAAGGGCTCTTACAGCAATTCTGTCTAAGCTTTCTGTATCAACCAGCGGTACATCCTGTCCCAAAGGACAGCTATACTTGCAATAGTGATTTCTGAGTTCCGGTGCATTATAAAGATCAGCCATTCTCAAAATCGCATCAGCTGGGATAATCTTTGTAATGCCTAATTCATAATCAGCAAGTGTACTGGCAGAAATTCCAAGAAGTTCAGCAGCTCCATCACGGCTATTCAACTTGTCATTGTATTTTGCAGCTTCTTTTCTACACCGACAGTAGATGTTATCAGCAGCTTTTGTAGGATTTGTTCCCATTTATTTTTCTTCCTCTCTGCGATAAAATATTTTTATAAACATTAGTCTATGGTTTGTGGACTTTTGGAACAAAAAAAATCAGTAGTTATTCCACAAGCCAAAGAGATTTGGACAGCACTCTCATAGGTCAAACGAATATGGCCTCTCTCTAATTCGGATACCCATTGCTTGGATCGTCCAATTTTTAATCCAAGTTCAGACTGTGTAAGTTTAGCTTTTTTTCTAGCATTTCTAATCTGCTTACCTATGAGTACAGAGTTCAATTCTCTCACTTTGGCTCCTCCTTTCCGTCCATCTTTCTTGGACTTGTCTGTATATTAGTCCATTGATTATGGATTGTCAAGTGTTTTGTCAATGTTTTTTGGACTTTTGTTGAAATCCAATAATTTTGGACTATAATATTTTTTACAGGAGGTGTAACATGATAGGTGATGTAATTCGAAATTTAAGAACTGTTTCATCAATGACACAAACAGAGTTAGGTCAACGAATGGGAGTTATCAAGCAAACTATCAGTAATTGGGAAAAAAATATATCCACTCCTAGCATCGATGCAATAGTAAAGCTATCTAGTATATTTAATGTTCCAACAGACTATCTTTTGGAATCTGGTGTTTTTAGTAATTGGGATTTATTACTTGCCAATAAGATGAAAGTGCTTGAAGTGATTTCTTCATGCTCTACAAGAATATCTAAAAATCTTTTGAATGGCACTGATGATATAACATTTGCAAAATTAGTATATGCATTTAATATTCAAATCCAAAACAGGGACGATGGTGTTGGAATATCTGCCAAAGATCCAATCCCAACATATGCAAATAATGCTATTCAAAAGCATCCTGTTATGAATAATTCCTCTCAGGATATTCTTCAATATTACAATCAACTAACAAATATTGATAAAGTGTGGATTATGGGACAAATAGTGGATCTTATTAAAGGATACGAAAAACCACACTCGTCTGTTGCAGCGGATGATCAAAGAAAAGTTGTTGGAAAATAATAGACCTTGCGTGGTACCGAGGTCATCATAAAAGATAGTATCTTTCTGATTGGTCGTCAGATAAAAAGGGGGATTGTTTTTGAAAAAAAGAATTTTATACGTACTACTATCATCGCTTATTCTATGTTCGTGTGGTCACGAGCAATCGGCAAGTGATAAGGCTTTAACCAATGCTAAAAAAGCTTACGAAATAGGTCAAAATTATTTATCTGGAGATATATCTGCTGAGGATGCTCAGGAACAATTAGAAAACATTGAAGAGAATATAAGTTATGCTTCTGACTATTCTTATGACGAAAGAAAAAATGATACCCAGAAGTCGGCTGATTATTACTTACACAATTATGTCTACTTCTTATCTCTTGATGTCATGATGGATAAAGGCGACCGAGGCGATGCGGATTCATACGACAAAGTCAAGGATAGTGTAAAAAAATTAAAAGAGCAGATTGACAAGTACGATTAAGGAGGTACATACCATGTATGATGCAGGCAAAACCTCACAAAAGATAAGCGATCTGGAAAAAGAGTACAGAAAGTCACAACAGAAAAAAGGGGCTGAATCCCTTATGGAACTGGAAGCACAGGTTCGTGCCAAGCTCAAACGTCAGGCTGAGGCGGATGATAATATCTACGATCCGGAGTTTGAAAAAGAGATTGAAGAAAGGCTGGCCAAGCTCGACGAGGAATCCCGGTCCGAATTCTACCGGATCCGGACACACAGGAAGAATGACGGAATCCTCTCTGCCAGGGAGATTGATCTGCTCACTCTAGAGGCTATGGAACGGTCATACTATCATTACAAAGGCATAGAATACGAAAACCCGAAGTATAAGAAAGAATTTCACTTCGGAGGATAAATAATCTGCAAAGAATGGAAAGGGGCGCGGCATGCCAGCATATAAATATACTCTGAAAAATGGAAAAACGATGTGGTATGCCAACTTCTACTATACCGATTGGACTGGAGAGAAGAAGCATATCTGCAAAAGGGGCTTCTCTACGCAGCGTGAAGCAAAAGAATATGAACGTACTTTCATGGATCAGCAGAATGCTACTAGCGACATACTGTTCTCCTCGCTTGTTACCAATTATCTCGAGGATATGGAACACCGACTCAAACCTACCACAATGGAGAATAAGCAGTTTATCATAGATACAAAGCTACTCCCTTACTTCGGAAGACAGAAAGTGTGCGACATTGATACGATCAAGATACGCAAATGGCAGAATGAGCTTATCTCATTCCGGGACAGCGACGATAAGCCTTTCTCCCAAACATATCTGAAAACTGTAAACAATCAGATGTCCGCTATTATGAATTATGCTGTCTCGCACTACCACCTCGCCCTCAATCCCTGCAAGGCCGCTGGCAGTATGGGAAAAAGCAATGCTGACGAAATGAATATCTGGACACAGGATGAGTACGAGAAATTTTCCAAGGCTATCAGCAAATCATCCATGAAGCTGGCTTTTGATATCCTGTTCTATACCGGTATGCGTTCCGGAGAGCTGCTCGCACTGACACCAGCGGATATTCTTCCATCCAAGAGGATAGACATAAACAAAAACTATGCAAAGGTAAAGGGGAAAGAGATATTTCTGGAACCGAAGACACCAAAATCCAAAAGGTGTATCTCCATTCCGGATTTCCTGTATGACGATATCCAGGAATACATTTCAAAGCTGTATGGGATTGAAAAGGGTGATCGGATATTCTACTTCCAGAAGACTGCTCTGGAAAAGGAAATGAAAAGAGTGTCTGAAAGGGTAGGTCTGAAGCCAATCAGAGTGCATGATCTGCGGCATTCCCACGCAAGTATGCTCATAGAGCTTGGGTTCTCTGCTCTGGAAATTGCAGACCGGCTTGGTCATGAATCCGTAAAGACTACTCTTGACACGTACTCACATCTTTATCCTGATAAGGATCAGAAACTTGCGGACCGGCTGAATCAGTTCCGTAACCAGTAAAATGAAGTTGAAATTACCCGCTGATTGTGATATATTAAGCATAAAGAAAGGCACCTGCTCGAACAGATGCCTCTCAGGAGCCCCACTCCAAAAGGTGGAGTTTCCCGAGCTAGCTTGTTTCTCTAAATAGAGACGCCTACTCTGGTTGCGACAGAGTAGGCATTTTTATTTTCGCTTGTTTCTCTTGTCGAGAAAGGCAAGCAACGCAATAACTAAGCTGCCAAAGGACATCAGCAGAGCTAATATCCCAATGAAAATCGAAATGATCTCATAAGCTGTCATCGGCGCCACCTCCCTTCCTATGTATTCCGGAAAACCGGTCCATTGGCTCGGGAGGCTACCACCCCCTGTCGTGGGTTCCATGGCTGTCATTTTATCACACATCACGACAATTTTCAATCCAGTATAATATGCGTATGGAAAATAATGGTGTCATTTTTCAACATCACGTTAACATCACGTAGTAAAATAAAAGAGCCACAATCCCTATAAAATAAGGATTTATGGCTCAAATGTCCGTTATTCAAACTCAATCGTCCCAGGCGGCTTACTGGTAATATCATAGAAGCAGCGGTTTACCCCCTTCACTTCATTGATAATCCTGCTCATAACTCTCTGTAACACCTCGAACGGTATATTGGCAGCTTCCGCTGTCATGAAATCGACCGTATTGACCGCACGCAGTGCAACCGCGTAATCGTACGTTCTCTCATCGCCCATGACACCCACGCTTCGCATATTGGTGAGCGCGGCGAAATACTGGTTTGGCATCCACTCCGGTGCCTCTCCATGCTCTTTGCGGTATTCCTCTACCGCGGCATCCACTTCCTCACGGTAAATGTAATCGGCATCCTGCACGATACGAACCTTCTCTGCAGTTACCTCACCGATAATACGGATACCAAGTCCCGGTCCCGGGAATGGCTGACGGAAGACAAGTTTCTCCGGGATGCCAAGCTCCAGACCCGCTTTGCGGACTTCATCTTTGAAGAGATTGCGCAGCGGCTCGATGATTTCCTTGAAATCCACATAATCCGGGAGACCGCCGACGTTGTGGTGGGACTTGATCACTGCGGATTCTCCGCCAAGTCCGGACTCTACCACATCCGGGTAGATGGTTCCCTGTGCCAGGAAATCCACGGCTCCGATCTTCTTTGCCTCTTCCTCGAAGACACGGATGAATTCCTCTCCGATAATTTTACGTTTTTTCTCCGGTTCTGTCACACCGGCAAGTTTTCCATAATAACGCTCCTGCGCGTTGACACGGATAAAGTTCAGGTCAAACTGTCCGTTCGGACCGAAGACTTCCTCAACCTCGTCTCCTTCATTCTTTCGGAGCAGACCGTGATCGACGAATACGCAGGTAAGCTGTTTTCCGATTGCACGGGAAAGAAGTCCTGCTGCAACAGAAGAATCCACACCTCCGGATAATGCAAGGAGAACCTTTCCATCACCGACTTTTTCACGGATCTCTTTGATTGTATGCTCCACGAAAGAATCCATGCGCCAGGTGCCGGCACATCCACAGATATTTCTTACAAAGTTATGAAGCATCTTGCTTCCCTCTACGGTATGCAGTACTTCCGGATGGAACTGGATTGCATAAAGTTTTTTCTCCGGGTTTTCATCTGCCGCTACCGGACAATCAGCGGTATGTGCTACCACCTGAAATCCCGGTGCCGGCTTGGAAATATAATCAAAATGACTCATCCAGCAGATGGTAGATCCTTCTGCCGAATCCGTTGCCACTCCCTCAAAAAGCGGAGAAGACTTGTCCACGAACACTTCCGTTTTTCCGTACTCACGTACCGGTGCCTTTTCTACTTTTCCACCGAGGATATGATTCATCAACTGCGCACCATAGCACAGACCGAGAACCGGGATGCCAAGTTCAAATAATTCTTTCGTGTATGTCGGGGAATCTGCCTCATAGCAGCTGTTCGGGCCGCCGGTGAGGATAATTCCCTTTGGATTCATTGCCTTGATCTGTTCGATGTCGGTACGGTAAGAATAAATCTCACAGTACACATTGCACTCGCGGACGCGGCGTGCAACCAGCTGATTGTACTGACCACCGAAGTCAATGACGATGACTTTCTCCTGATCCATATTGTGTTTCCTCCTGTTTTCTAAAATGCATTTTTGCATTTATGTGGTGCATTTTTCAAAAGTACACCATTTTTCTACCATTATAATAAAGCCCCTGTGATTTTACAAGTCACAACCTCACGTTTTCTCGTAAAATGCAATCACATCCGCGTAAACTTTTTCATTTTCTTTCTCATTCAGTATTTCATGGCGCATATGCGGATAGGTAATTGTGGAAATATTGGAAAAACCTGCCTGTTTCAGCGTGTCCACGCTGTCTTTTGCACCTTTTTCATACCCGGTGCACGGATCTTCGCTGCCGCGGATCATCAGAATCGGTAATGTCTCATTTACGTCCCGGTAATTTGACACCTGATGCATGGCAGTTGTCAGCATATACAGATCGTGAAAAGCGGAAACACTAAATCCGTGCCCGCAATACGGATCCTGCAAATATGCCTGTACCACCTGCTCATCGGAACAGATCCAGTCCGCTTCGGTTTTTGCATGTTTTATCTGCTTATTGAAATTTCCCACTGACAGTTGCTGCACCAGCTTGGAATGATACATCGGTCCACGCGCCCTTGTGAGCAGATTGGTCAGGAAAAATCCTATGCGGATGATCTGTGTTCCCGGATAATTCGGGAATCCGCTCAGTACCACCTTTGCGTAACTGTGTGACTGGGTACAAAGCAGATTTCTTGCAATGATGGTTCCCATGGAATGTGCAAAAATCATCACCTTTTCCGTTTGAAACCGCTCCCTGATATATGCCGTGATCTGTACCTGATCCGACAACAGATAACGGTCACCGTCTTTTTCTTTAAAGAACCCCAGCTTTGGAGCATGTTCCCCATGCCCCCGCATGTCCGATGTCACCACCGTAAATCCCACCTGCCGCAGCTGCTCAGCGAAAGCCCCATAACGCTCCTTATGTTCCTCCATCCCATGAATGATCTGAATGTATCCCCGCGGATGCTCACGTTCAAATACCGCCAGACTCAGCGCGTAACCGTCGGACGCTTTCAATACTATATTTTCCATTTATATCCTCTTCTGCGTTCGTACTTTTAAAACCAGTCCACATTTGTTCCATGTTCCAACTGTTCCGGTGTCATCAAAGACACGGCATCAATAAACCAGTTGCGAAACGTCATCGTCCCTCTCTTTTGCGCGGTCATTTCTTTCGCCGCAAGTTCTCCTGCAATGCCAGTAAACGCACAGCATGCCACTGCACTCTCCACCGAATTTTCCGCACTTAAAAAAGCACCCAGCATCACGGTGGACATACAGCCGCTTCCCGTAATCCTTGCCATCATCGGGCTTCCATTATGACACCGGTAGACGCAGCTTCCATCCGTGATCAGATCAGCTTCTCCGGATGCGACAAGAATCATCTGATTTTCCTTTGCATATTGCTTCATCAACTCCGGCAAATCCGTTTCTTCTGCTTCCGCCAGCGCATCCTCGGCTGCATCCACCCCGGTAACCGTTCCACAGTTGTGCAGCAATGCCTGTATTTCCGAATAATTTCCCCGGATACAGGTCGGATGGATTATTTTCATCAACTCCAGACATTTTTCACGCCGATAGGAAGACCCCGACACCCCGACCGGATCAATCACGATCGGATGTCCCAGCGCATGCGCCCGCTTTCCGGCAGTCTTCATCGCCTCATAATCCGAGATGGCCCCGAAATTACAGATCAGTGACGCTGTACCTGCCGTGATCTCTTCCACCTCACAGGGATGGTGTGCCATCGTCGGTGACGCACCTGCCGCCAGAAGGATATTCGCACAATCGTTGACCGTCACGGCATTTGTGATACAGTGGATAATCGGACGTTTCTGTTGTATTTTCTCATAAATTTCCACCACTTTTTCCCCGGAAAATTTCATCACAGTTTCTCCCGTCTTTGTATTTCACCGTCCAGAATTCCTGCCTTTTTCATTGGAATGGTCACGATAATTGCAATGATCGTACCACCACAGGTACTGATCAAAAACGGCACTACAAATGTAAACAATGCCGCTGCTTTATTCCCCATAATCAGATACGCAATCGGATAAGAAAGCATTCCACCGATGATACCGGTTCCAAACACTTCTCCCACGTATGCAAACGGAAGCTTTTTCCCATACTGGTAAAGCAGTCCTGCAAGCAGTGCACCACACATACTTCCCGGAAATGCCAGTGGGCTGCCAAGCCCTGTCAGATTACGGATCAATGCCGCCATAAAAGCCTGTGCCAGCCCCCACCATGGTCCGACCGTTACCGCGCACATTACATTCACCAGATGCTGTACCGGCGCACATTTTGAGCCCAATACCGGGAAAGAAAACATACTCCCGACCACAGCCACCGCCGTGAAAAGTGCCGTCAATGTCAATTTTTTTATCTGCAGATGATTCTTCATTTTGCTTTTTTACTCCTCTTTTGTTCCCTTTATATGATCTGTTTTACAAGTTCTCCAAGATGCCGGGTGCCTGTCTCAATATCCTCGCAGGCAAAAATGCCGCTGACAACTGCGACACCCGCGATGCCTCTGCCTTTTAACTGCAAAACATTCTCTGCCGTGATTCCCCCGATTGCCACAACCGGAATTTTCACGCTGTGGCAGATTTCTTCCAGCAGCTCGTGCTTCATCGGAATGGCATCCTTTTTGGTTGTAGAGCCAAACACAGCACCACTTCCCAGATAATCAGCGCCTCCCGCTTCTGCGGCTTTCGCCTGTTCCACGGTTTTTGCCGTCACACCAATGATTTTATCCGGTCCGAGAATCTCACGCGCGTGCGCTAGTTCCATATCGGACTGTCCGATATGAACCCCGTCCGCGCCGACTTTTGCCGCCAGTTCCACATCATCATCCAGAATGAGTTTCACCCCGTAACGATGGCAAAGTTCCAGCAATTCTTCTGCCTCCTTCTGCACATCCGCTTCCGGAAGTTCCTTCTCACGCAGCTGTACCAGAGTTGCACCACCTCTCAGTGCTTTCTCTACCTGTTCATATAAGGTTTCATTGCCCAGCCATGTGCGGTCCGTTACCGCATAAAGGCGAAGCTGTTCTTTTTTCATATTACTCACTGTTTTTTCCTCCTGCATGCCATCTCATTATAACACGCGAAATGGCTGAAAATCTATACCATATGTAAATGTGCATATTTTTCCTTCGTTGCCATTCCTCCGCGGATATGACGTTCGGATTTATTCACATCAATAATCTTGCGGGTTTCTGCCGCAAGTGCCGGATTCACCTGGCACAGCCGGTCCGTGATATCCTTATGGACTGTGGATTTTGAAATTCCGTAATGCTTGGCAGCCTGCCGTACAGTTGCCTTATGTTCAATGATATAGTTTGCGATTTCCACGGCTCTTTCTTCAATATAAGCTTTCAAAAAAATACCCCTGCATTCCTGTGTTTGTACAGTTTATGCAAGGATATGTTTGCTTATTACTTACTTTCTGACTTACTTCCCACAAAGACTCTTCTGTAACAACCTGTCCCACAACAGTTCCATCGGGTTTGACTCCAAAATAAAGTTTCCTTTTCAATACCAAGATTCAAATCAACACCTGCCTTCAACGCATATAATTAAATTATATACTGCTTATAATGATATGAGGTCAAACATATAAAGCAAATATGCTTGTCTATGTCCCATAACGAACTGAATAGAGGACATATGGCAAAAAAATAGCTGTCTATGTCCCATGACGAACTGAATAGAGGACATATGGCAAAAAAATAGCCGTCCATGTCCCATAACGAACTGAATGGAGGACATATGATAAAAAAGTGCTCATTTATGTCCCATTAAACAGGTCCTGTGGGACTTTTTCATGCGCTTTTTATACATATGTCCTTTTGCCAACTTCTCCCGGGATTTTTCAATGCACTTTTTCTACATATGTCCCTCCGGCAACTTTCACCGCGACTTTCAAGCTTACTTTTTCTCTATATGTCCCCAAAACACAAAGAAACGCACAAGAAAAAGGAATGTTCCCACACAGAAACATTCCCTCTTTCATTATGTATTTATTTTTCCAGTTTTGTCAGTTCGTCGCTGTCCACATCCGCCGCATGACCGCCCTCACTATGGCTTGCTGATCCGTTCTCAAACCACCATGCCACACCTGCGGCCAACACAACAACTGCTACTACAACTACGATAATGACTTTTTCTAACATGAAATTTTCCTCCTGAACTCTTTGAAAATGGTCGCTTATTTCAAAGAGTCAGAAGCTTTTTCCCCATCCTGCCAGTGTATGTATGCCATGATCCACGCATGGCTGCGCACAAATATGTTTTCGATACGGCAGGATGCCAGATAAATCCGGGTAGCATTCCCGGCAAATCCGCTTGCAAGTCCTGCCCACAAAATGACGTTGCGTTCTGCATTCAGCCGCGTGATCCGTGCACTGACGGTCAGACGCGCCTGTTCGGACTGTGTCAGTTCGGAACGCCCGAGGATATCAAGGAAGGAACCCTGCTGCCGCTCCATCGTATGTACCGCAAGATGGTCCGGCTCCGCCTGCGTGATATCGTGCATGTTTTGTACACCATAGCCCTGCTGCAAAGCGAAAAAACATATCACTATCGCCAAAAAGATGCCTATCCACTGGTCAACTCCTTGGGCAATTTCTGATCTGCCCCATCGCATCCGGCGCTTTCGTATCCGCATGATTCCCTCCTTTCCCGGTGCCTGCCCGTGTTATGTAATCGCTGCTACTTTGTCAGGCCGGCTTTTTTCCGAAGCATGGAATACAGCCATTTGCCCTCATCACTCAAATCGCTTTTCTTAAAACCGCTGACTTTTGAACAACTGCTTTTAATAATCGAAGAAGATTCCTGTTTGTTTGACAGATTCCATGCAATGTAGCTGACACCATATTCATCCATCGTCTGTACCCAGCGGTCTGCCTCTTTTTTGTCAATGGCTCCGTTTCCGGAAGCATCACAGATTCCATATTCCGTGACAAATACCGGAAGTCCTTTGTTGATGGCTGCGGTCATTTTATTGCGCAGATCTGCTTTGTGTGTGGCTGCATAAAAATGCAGCGCATACATGATATTATCCCCCTTGATCGGATCTGCTGCCGCCTGATCCACATCCTGTGACCAGGTCGGTGTTCCTACAACGATCACCGCCTTTTTGTCATTTTTGCGAATGGTGGAAATGACACTCCTGGCATAGGATTTGATCTCTTTCCAGCTTGTTCCGTTATTCGGCTCATTGCAGATCTCATAAATCACATTGTTGTAACCCTTAAATTCCCTGGACATTTCCCTGAAAAAGGCCTTTGCTTCTTTCTTATGGGAATTCGGATTTCCATCGCTTAAGATATGCCAGTCCACGATCACATACATTTTATGTTTCTTTGCCAGTCTGACTCCCTTTTTAATCAGTTTCTTTAAGTCACTGCGGTTCTTTGCATCTCCACTGCAGTATCCGTTATACTCTTCGGTATACATGGCTAGGCGCACGACATTTGCTCCCCATTTATCATGCAGCTGGGCAAAACACTTGTCATTGACGTACTGCGGATACCAGCTCAATCCATGTGTGCTGACTCCGCGAAGCTGTACTTCATGCCCCTTTTTGTCCACAAGTTTTGTTCCTTTGACGTGCAGCCTGCCTGCCGATGCGTCATAATACGTTGTTGTTTTTGCCTCTGCTATTTGCAGTCCCCCTGTCAAACACAATCCCAGCGCAAGCACACATACCAGTGCAAACCCACGCAGGATTTTTATTTTTTTATTAAAAAAATACATGTTCCACTCCACCCTTCTCCGACGGGAACAGGCGGCTCCACGTTCCATTGAACCGCTGCAACATTCTTAATCAATCGCTGTAACCTTGTAATCTTTCTCTTCTACTGTTTTCTTTAATACATCATCTGCCACTTCCGAGGACAAGGTCACAACAGCAGTGCCAGCCTCATGGCTGACTTCTGCGGATGTCACCTCCGGAAGTGCCTCAAGTGCTTTCTTTACCGTTGCCTCACAGTGTCCACACATCATTCCTTCAATATGCATTGTCTTTGTCATTACTTTTTCCTCACTTTCGCTTGTTTTTATTTCTACCGGTTCTGCTGCCGGTGCAGCATCTTTATTTGCTTTTCCGTGTACGGAAAACAGGTTCAGCCGTAATGCGTTGGTCACGACACAAAAGCTGGATAAGCTCATAGCTGCCGCGCCAAACATTGGATTTAATTTCCACCCAAATATAGGATACCACACTCCGGCTGCAAGTGGAATCCCTATTACATTATAAAAGAATGCCCAGAACAGATTTTCATGGATGTTCCGCAGCGTTGCCCGGCTTAGGCGGATGGCCGCCGGAACATCCCGCAGACGGCTCTTAACCAGGACAACGGATGCCGCATCGATTGCCACATCGGTTCCGGCACCGATGGCGATTCCGGTATCTGCTCGTGTCAGTGCCGGGGCATCGTTGATTCCGTCTCCGACCATGGCTACTTTGCCCTGTTCCTTCAGCTTACGGATCTCTGCCTCTTTGCCTTCCGGCAGTACACCGGCTATGACTTCGTCCACTCCTGCCTGTGCACCGATGGCTTTTGCTGTGCGCTCGTTATCTCCGGTCAGCATAATGACACGGATTCCCATGTCACGCAATTCGGCCACCGCCTGGGGGCTGTCCTCTTTGAGCGTGTCTGCTACGGCAATCAGACCGGCACAGGTATGATTTTGGGCAAAAAGCAACGGTGTTTTTCCCTCTTCTGCCAGCTTTTGGGCCTGATCGAGCAGGGTGGAATCTACTGTTACGTTCTCTTTCATGTAAGAAACGCTGCCACCGAGCAGCAGATCTTCCCCACGCACCGCGGAAAGACCATTTCCCGGAAGTGCCTGAAAATCATGTACCGCCGTCTGGGAAATCCCCGTCGCTTTGGCATGCTCCATAACTGCTTTGGCCAGCGGATGTTCACTCGAACTCTCCAGATCTGCAGCAAGCTGCATGAGATCACGCTTCGTATAGCCTTCTGCCGGTAAAATATCGGTCACGCGCGGCTCTCCTGTTGTGATCGTTCCCGTCTTATCCAGTGCTACGATCTGTGTTTTTCCAGCATTTTCAAGTGCCACCGCATTTTTGAACAGGATTCCGTTTTTAGCGCCCATCCCATTTCCGACCATGATCGCTACCGGGGTTGCAAGTCCAAGCGCACACGGACAACTGATGACGAGCACGGAAATACCGCGCGCTAATGCAAATCCGATATCTTTTCCGGCAAGCAGCCATACCATAATGGTGATTACTGCAATGGTGATAACGGTCGGAACAAAAACACCGGATACTTTATCCGCAATTTTTGCAATTGGGGCTTTGGTCGCCGCTGCATCCGATACCATTTTAATGATCTGGGAAAGCGTCGTATCCTCGCCCACACGGGTTGCCTCGCAGCGCAAAAATCCGGACTGGTTCGTGGTTGCCGCACTGACAGAGGAACCTTTCTGTTTATCGACGGGAATACTCTCGCCGGTGAGTGCTGCCTCGTTGACCGCACTGCTTCCCTCTAGGACAATCCCATCGACCGGAATGTTTTCGCCCGGACGCACGACAAAGGTATCCCCCTGCCGCACTTCGGTGATCGACACGATAACTTCCTTCCCATCCCGCACTACGGTCGCAGTCTTCGGTGCCAGCCGCATCAGGCTCTTTAAGGCATCGGTCGTCTTTCCTTTGGCATGGGATTCAAGCATTTTTCCGACGGTGATGAGTGTCAGAATCATGGCCGCGGACTCGAAATAAAATTCATGCATATATCCCATGACTGCATCCATATCGCCGCGCACCTGCGCTCCGGTCATGGCAAACAGGGCATACGTACTGTATCCAAACGATGCTCCGGCGCCGAGTGCCACCAGTGTATCCATATTTGGTGCGCCGTGGAGCAGGCTGGTAAAACCGCTCACAAAGAACTTCTGGTTGATCACCATGATGATGATGGTTAAAAGCATCTGCAACATTCCCATTGCCACATGATTGTCTTTCATGGCAGCCGGTACCGGCCAGCCCCACATCATATGTCCCATGGAAAAATACATCAGCACGACAAGAAAGATGACCGATGCGATCAGACGCTTGCGCAGTTTCGGTGTCTCGTGGTCTTTTAATGCTTCTTCCTCTTCTGCTGCGGTCTGTTCTTTTTTTGCGCCTTTGGGTGCTGCGCCGTATCCGGCTGCGACAACTGCATTTACGATTTCCTGATCGGTTGCCGTGCCTTCCACTCCCATGGAGTTGGTCAGCAGGCTGACAGAGCAGGAAGTCACACCCGGCACTTTGGAGACGGCTTTTTCCACGCGGGCGGAGCATGCCGCACAGCTCATGCCGGTCACTTCATATTGCTTCATAGTTGCCTCCTACATTTCTTACTTCATTAATTTTTGTAACATCGTTACTAATTCGTCTACTTTATCGTCCTCGCCGTTTCGGATGCCATCTGCGACGCAGGTACGGATATGTTGTGCCAGCAGGACTTTATTAAAACTGTTGAGTGCCGCATTGGCAGCCGCTACCTGTGTGATGATATCCGGGCAGTAACAGTCTTTTTCTACCATGCCTTTGATGCCGCGGATCTGTCCTTCAATGCGGCTCAGGCGATTGATCATATCTTTCCGTTCCTTCTCGGAACGCTCTTTTTTCTTACAGCATTCACAAGTATGTTCTTTTTCCATTCGGATTATGTCTCCTCTCTCTCCGATACCCTGTATGGGTATCCTTCTGCATCGCATTATATACCCCCTGTGGGTATTATGCAAGAATTATTTTTCTCAATAAAAATGAGTGTCTTCCGGTTTTTGGAAAACACTCATGTATTATTTATTATTCCTCTATGGATACAAAAGGAAATTCTTTTGTGAGATTTCGATCCATCTCCATCATATGCAGAAGACGGCTTGCTGCACCTGACGGATGATTGATTCCAGATTCCCATGCCTCCACAGTCTTACAGGAAACACCAAGATAACTTGCAAATGTCTTTTGCGACATTCCGGTTTCGTTACGTATCTTCTTTACTTCGCTGGCATTGTATTCCTTAACAGGAACAACTGTCACGACACGGCGCGGAAGTTTTTTTTCTTTACTTTTTGCATCCTCAATGGCTTCCTGTAATCCAGCCACAATACTTTCATATACATCGCTCATATTATTTCTTCTCCTATAACTTCAATTTCAATTGTTCAATTAAACTTTTGATACCATTACGTTCAGCTTGCGACAGATTTTCTTTTTCATTTTTAGAATACACGGTAATCAAATAAATAACCTCTTGAACCACAAAATCCACATAGCAAACACGGGCACTGCCACTTTTCCCTTCATTTGCAAAAGGAATTCTGATCTTTCGAAGTCCTCCTGTTCCCTTTATTACCGGATGTAAATCAGAATTTTCCAGCAATTCTAATTCCAGCTTTCTTAAATCTTCATCCTTAAACCCAAGTTTATCCCAATTCCTGGAAAATTCGCGTGTCTGTATAAATGTTCTGACCATCTTTTCTCCTTTACATTACCCTATTCAATAGTAGTATGTCAAGTTATCATGTAACCCTTCATTCTGTTTTTTAAATTTCATGGAGTCGTGGGAGAATCCCCCGTGATTTGTTCCTGTTGACATTTACTAATATAATATTCAGAAACAATATAACTTTATGAAATAACATTATCAAACACGTTTTTACCTGTCAAGAACAATTTCTATTATTTTCTCCAAAAGTGTGGTATGCTCTGTCATAGATTATATTTAAATGAGGAAGAAAACATTGAAAAAATTAGTACAAAGATTATTATTCGGAATCGGCATCCTATCCCTTGGCATCACGTTCACCGGTTGTCATGCCAGCCATTCACAGACGGATTCACAAAAAACTATTTCCAGACAGACAGAACCGCAGGCCGGACCAACAGAAACGGAAACTTCTTCCACGCTTTCTCTGATTGACGCTTCCGGCATGACATTAGAAAGCCGCATCCACACACCGGACGGTTACACAAGAACCAAAGAAGCCGACGGAAGTCTTGCAGAGTTTTTGCGAAACTATGCCATGGAGCCTGATCAAAGTCCCGTTCTATTATATGACGGCAGTAAAAAACGCAATCAAAAGGCTCATGTTGCCGTATTTGATCTCCCACTTGAACATGAGGATCTCCAGCAATGCGCGGATTCCGCCATCCGGGTATATGCAGAATATTTTTGGAGTACAAAGCAATACGATCGCATTGCTTTTCATTTTACGAATGGATTTGACGCCCAGTATACGAAGTGGGCAGACGGTTACCGTATCCGTGTAAACGGAAATAATGTAAGCTGGATCAAAAGTGCACAGCCGGACACTTCCTACGACAGTTTGAAAGACTATCTGCGTATCGTTTTTTCTTATGCCGGTACCGCCTCCATGGATACCGAAGCACAGCCGATCCCGCTATCTGATCTGCAGGTGGGAGATGTGTTTTTAAAAGGCGGAAATCCGGGGCATGTTGTGATGGTCGTTGATCTGTGCGAAAATGCAGACGGCAAAAAAGCCTTCCTGCTTGCACAGGGATATATGCCGGCACAACAATTTCATGTATTAAAAAATCCGGCGCACGAAGATGACCCATGGTATTATGAAGATGAAGTCACCTATCCGTTTCACACGCCGGAATATACCTTCCAGAAGGGAAGCTTAAAACGATTAAATTATGGGATTACCCACACTGCTCCTGAATAAGCCTGTGGATTTCCTCTGTGTCTTTATCCAGTGCCACTTCCAGTTCCCCATACAGCAGATTCTCTGCCAGTTTAAAATAACGCCCATCCACCGCCGTAACTTTTCTGCCCTGCCGGACACGCTCTTCTTTCCGGTCGCAGATCAGTTTGATGATCCCCACCAGACGCTCCGGATCATTGCTGGTGATAGTACAGTTTTTTAGAATCTGTATCTGAAAAATCCAGATGCACCAGATCCTTTACCTCACATACTCCGTTTGCAGCTTTGACAATAAATTCTCCTATCTGATACAAGATAATTCCCCCTTTTCCCTGTATTTCTATTGTACCACAAGGAAAAGAGGGCATTCAAAGGTCGAATTCAACGAAAATTTCTCATTATGAGGTTGGGGACGTTGCACAATTTTTCAAAATCTGTCTCACTTTTGAAGCTGCTGCAACACGGGCTTTCTTTCCCTTATCGATCTGCGTAAGTACCTCTGACCACGCATCATACAACCGATCTAAGTCACCATTCTTTGCATTTTTCCACTGTGTTTCATCGGACTGTAAATTTTCCAGATACCCTTCAAACTCAGACACCATCTGTTGAAGATCATGTTCCTTCCATGATGCCCCATAACTTGTTGTTATATACGCGTTTACAGCCTCACGGCAATACCCAAACGCCACCCCGATCCTAAAATCTTTTTCGTCCGGCTCACATGTTTGTAAATATAAAATCTCCTCCTGTATGTGTCCCAGAATACCCTGAAACATCTGATCCTCTGTCGTTTGGTTCCATACAATCTGGGCGTCTTTGTTCCGTATCACCCTGTACTGATAAACATTTGCTGATACGGATACTATGCATACCGCAATTGTGATTATCAACGCAATTTTTTTCTTCATCTTATCCCTCCCACCAAATGAAAATCTTCCATTTTGATATGCCCTTGCTATCACATAGGATGGTTCATAAAATGCACTGCAATTATAATTATCATATTTCCTCTTCCAGTGCATAGTCTTTTATCCAGTCATCTTCTACTTTTAGCGGATTTTCACAGTGCAATACACCCGCACAACTGAGAAGATGGTAAATCTTTACAGCCCCAATATCAACAAAATTTAAAAGCCGGTGGATTTTACTCTTGCACTGTCAAGTCAGCACTGGTACCAGTTTTCTGCATTATCATATCTTCCCGATGTATCGACCGCTGCACATTCTTCCAATATCTGTCTCACTTTTGAAGCTGCTGCAACACGGGCTTTCTTTCCCTTATCAATCTGCGTAAGTACCTCTGACCACGCATCATGCAACCGATCTAAGTCACCACTCTTTGCATTTTTCCACAGTGTTTCATCGGACTGTAAATTTTCCAGATAATCTCTAAACTCAGCCACCATATGATGAACATCATGTTCCTTTCCAGATACTCCATAACTTGTGCTTGGATACATATTGAATGCATCCAGGCAATACCCCAACGTTCTCCCGATCTCTGTGTCTTTTTCTCCGGATTCACACTTGCTTAATCGAATCATCTGATCCCCTATGTATGCCAGTTCCCCCTGAAACATCTGATCCACAACCTTTTGGTTCCATGTTATAGACGCGTTTTTATTCTGTATCACCCTGTACTGATAAACATTTGCTGATACGGATACTATACATACCGCAATTGTGATTACCAACGCAATTTTTTTCTTCATCTTATCCCTCCCACCAAATGAAAATCTTCCATTTTGATATGCCCTTGCTATCACATAGGATGGTTCATAAAATGCACTGCAATTATAATTATCATATTTCCTCTTCCAGTGCATAGTCTTTTATCCAGTCATCTTCTACTTTTAGCGGATTTTCACAAAATCTGGTAATACTGTAGCATTTTTCAAACAGAAAATCAATCGTTTTCCTCACCTTCACCGCAACCAAAAATTTCTCATTATGAGGTTGGGGACGTTGCACAATTTTTATAATCTCAAATCCTCCATGGTACTTTCATCCTTTAAGATAATTTTTACTATTCTTTTTGAACTACAGAATACATCCATCCGTAATTCGAATAATGCGATCACATCGATGTGCCACCTCGTCATCATGCGTTACTATAATAATTGTTTTACCAGTTCTGTGAATTTTTGCAATCTCATCCATAATCTTAATGCTGTTTTCACTGTCAAGAGCCCCTGTAGGTTCATCACACAACAGTAGTTCCGTATCTGCAATAAGAGCCCTTGCAATCGCACAACGCTGTTGTTGACCTCCCGAGAGTTCTGATGGATATTTTCGAAGAAGATCAGATATTCCCACACGCTCTGCGGCATCTTCAATAATATGTTTCCTTTTCTTTACCGACCTTGCCAAAAGTGGTACTTCTAAGTTTTCGTAAACTGAATATCTTTCAATTAATGCAAAATTCTGAAACACGAAACTTACATATTTTTTTCTAAATCCATGTAAATCTTTTTTACTCAATTTAGATACAGGTATATCGTTATACAAATAGGAACCACCTGTCACATCATCCATGGCTCCTATTATATGTAATAATGTACTTTTCCCAGAACCGCTTGCCCCCATAATTGCACACAATTCATTATCTTGTATTTTCAAATTTACATTTTTTAATGCATGTGTTTCATTTCCCTTTCCAAAATACGTTTTCTCAATATGCGATAAGCGGATCATTACAAGCCCCCCTCTTTTACAATCATCTGTGGTGAATATTTCTTTATAAGGATAACTGGCAAAATGGATAGAATAAGTACAAGTATAAGCATTTCTTCAACTAAAATTTTTATAATATGAGCAAAGAAAATATTCTGTATCATCTGATATGTTTCATAATTATTCACAAATAATCTTGTAAACATGACATAAATTCCTGCTCCCGCAATTATCAACGCTATAAAGCTTTTCAATAAATTTTCCATTATATAAATAATGACTAAATCCTTTTCTGAAAATCCACATATATATAAGACACCATACTGTTTTTTATTTACTATAAAAGAAAGCGCACACATGCTCAAATTTATAATGATTGTTCCAATCAAAATGACGCCAAACATTCTGGAAAATATCATTCTGATCTTTTCGTTTTCTATTTGGGCATTTTTTAAATAACTATTTAAAGATGAGAGCTGTATCTGTATTCCATTTTTATCAGCCAGTTTTTTTAACTCAGATTTCATATTATCTGGCTTTTTATACGATTCATATATCCAAAATCCGGAAGATGGATATACATCCCCGAAAACTAACACGCGGTTATCCATATTATAAACTGCCACGGTAGTTCCTGCTGCTGCTCCAGATGCTATTTCCCCGGAAATAAAATTCTGGTGTTTTTTTAAAATTCCATCCACTACATATACATCATCCTTCCCATCCTCCTGTTTTACCACATATTGTGTTCCAACCTTAACTTTTTTAAAATTATATCCCAAATACAAGTGATATATATTTTTATTTATGTCTGTCATTTCTGCTTTTTTATAAAATTCTAAATTGCATAACCCAAGGACCGTCTGATCTGCCCATATCCATGTTAAATTTCCCTGTTCATTTCCCTGTAATCTGGCTAATTCCGGAAGTCTGTCTGTTTCTAATGAAGAAATTGATCCGATAAACTTTACCACTTTTTTATCCATCGCTTCATTTATAAAATCCTGTGCTTTCTGTGAATAAAAATCTCCATTTTCAACATATAACAATCCAATATTATCAATAGTTCCCGTCAAAACCTGCTCACACTGCTTTTGAGAATAACTAAAAATATTATTATAAAAGCTTATTACCCCTATAAGAAAAATACTCATGGTAATAAAAACAACTAATATAATAGAAATTTTCTTATTCAGGCGAATTTGATCCCATGCAATAATTATCCATTTCATAACACACCATTCCAATCCTTTTCGTCTTATCCGTCTACAAGCTTTTTTGCTCTATGTGTCACATAAAACAAGAATAATATATATACACATCCGATTTCCACTACGATTATCTCAATCCATTTTTCTGTTACCATATACGTGTAACGATAAAAGAAATGATAAATTACAGCTATTATTATTCCACCAATAACAGCTCCCATATATACAAATGACAATTCTCTAAAAATATTTTTTAAAATTTTAAAATGATCATATCCAAATATTCTACAAATTTTCCATTCCTTTTTTCTGGTATATATCCATAATTCAGAAAGTGCATACACACAAAGGCTACCAAATATTACAATTGCAAGAGAAGAATAAAGCATCATTTTATTTTGAAATAACTGTAAATAGTTTTCCCTTGTCTCCATTTGATCCTGATTTTTATTTACTTCCATACAATGAGAAATTTTTTGAATACATTCATTGCTATATTTGTGTGAAAATACTAAATATATGTTTTCAAATTTTGTTTCTCTTTGATTTATTGCGTGTATGATCGTTTTTTTCAAATGTTCTGAGATTGTTCTCCAATCAATTTTTATTGTGTTTTCTTCAAACATAAAATTCGATTTTAAATCATAATTTTTCTCATGATTTAACCACAATTTCACTTCTTTCCGTTCAAAAAGATCTCCATCCTTCATATATATTCCCGTCATATACGCATTTGCATCGCATTCTTTTAAAATATGACTCAGTTGGTTTAATTGATGCTCTGTGATTTGCTTTTCATTTACAACATAAATCTCTTCGGGTGTCCTGTTTTCTATATATCCACTTACCAGTAATTGTGTACAAATAAACATCATAAACAAAAACAAACTCATGCATAGCATTAAAAGGCCATTGTCTATGGATAAATATTTTTTCATTTTATCCCCCCTGTTAAAAAAGATTCCTACAGGGAAAGTCTTCCCTGCAGGAATCCATATTAATCTGTAGCATGAATTTCATAGGTAGATCCTTCAAAATCCATTGCTGCATATCCATATGTGTTTCCACTCCCCGCACTTACAAATCCAACATATTCTGTTGCATATGCATTATACTTTGCACTTTTAACAGACTTATTATTGCTACCAGCAAACACTGGAACGGTCATAGCACATAAAGCAATTGCCATCATACATGCGGATCCCTTCCTACCAAGTTTTTTCATTATTATAGCTTTTCCTTTACTATTAAATCCTATATAATTTTTCTTTAAATTACAATTATACATGTATTATTGCATTGGTAGCGTATCATAGGCATTTTATTTTGTCAACCAATATTTTGTACTAAATAATATTTACTTTTCGTATATAACATGCTATAATTCCATATATCTTGGAGGTGTTATATGGCATACAAAAATACTCTCCTTACGGGTATCACAGACTTTCTAGTACTATCAATTTTAAAAATAAAGGGGGATTGTTATGCATATGAAATAAGTAAATATATTACAAGTGAATCAAATAAGCTACTCTCTATTTCCCCTAATACCATATATACCGTCATGTATAAACTGGAAAATGAACACATGATCAGCGAATATTCGGTTCTTGTAGGGAAAAAGCGTACACGTGTTTATTATCATATTGAAGCTGATGGAGAAACCTATCTGGAAGAATTGCATGGCGACTATAAGAACATGATATCTGCTGTATCTTCAATTTTTGATTCGCTGGAGAAAGAAGGCAAACAACATGACTAAATTATGCAGGCAATACATATATCAGGTAAAACTATTACTTCCAACAGTCGGAAAAGCAGAAAAAAAATATTTGGCTACGCTGGCAAATAATCTGGAAGATTTTTGTAAAGATACTTCTCCTGAAACAATCCATGACTTGTACAAAGACTTCGGCACACCTGTAGATACCGTAAATTCTTATATTTCAACACTCACTGCTGAGAATTTAATAAAACGAATTCAAATAGGTAAGTATATACGAGGAGGTATCATAACCCTAATTATAATACTAGCTGTCATAGCTTCTATTTTTGGAATTACTTCCTATCGAAGTTTTCAAGTATTTAAACAAGAAGCCATTTATTTTACTAACACGAATATTGAATAAGGAGAAAAGTTTATATGAAACGAAAATTATATTATGCTTAACTTCTGCTCTGTTTTTATTATGTTCAACCCCGGTTTCGGCTAAAGCTAATATTATTACAGACACTTATCCTAATACACCATATAAACAGTCATAACTGATGCTGTTCTTTCACCTAATATAATAACAAACTTCGATCGAGCATCCCATAATATTACAAAGACTAAAACGACTTATATGCGCAACTCTTCCGGAACAGTATTATGGAGTGTTTCTAGTACCGCAACATTTACCTATGATGGCACAACCTCTCGCTGCATTAGTTGTTCACCAAGCGCAACTGCGCCTGCTACAACTTGGTCAATTAAATCCATATCATCTTCCAAAAACGGGAACTCTGCCACTGCATATGCAACAGCAACACATTCGTCACCTAGTTCTTCAAAAGACTTCACACAAAGTGTTACTATTTCATGTAGTAAAAATGGCACTATTTCCTAAGTTTTAAAGCCCCTGCACACAACAGGGGCTTCTTTTTTCACATCCGTAAATAGTCCACTTACAAATTTTCCTCTCCTTTTCTCCGCCCGGTGGCGGAACAAGGTCATACACATTCTCTCTTACGCCTCTTTGTTATTCTTTAAGATAAGTCTCTTATGCTTGCTGGAATAGGTCCAGTACTTTGATGACAATTTTGGACAGTTTGCTGACGTAATGGAAGAAACTTTCTTTGCCTTTGACTGATATGGTACCCAGCTTGTATACTCGCGTCCACTCTTCTTTCCGGAACCGGTATAATAATTATCCGATACGGTATTTTCCCCTGATACATAACCGGCGATCTCACCAGCCATGGCATATTTTCCTTTTGCCGTAACTTTTCCTACGTTGTAATTGCAGCTTCCGTCGCGGAATTCTCCGACAACACCACCTGCATAACCTTTTCCGGTAAGGCTGACCGTTCCTGTATTATAACAGTTTTTAATCTTCGTTCCACAGTAACTTACACCGCCAACATTGGTAAATCCGTTTTTCGTATTGACGGTAATCTTTCCGGTATTGTAACATTCGCTCATTGACGCTGCAAATCCTACACCCGCAACTTCATTATCTCCTTCATAGTCTCTTCCAGAGCAGACACCGGTAAAGGAAACCGCCCCCTTGTTATAGCACTGTTTAATTTTTACAGCGGCCGCTTCGATACCACACACTTTGACTACTGCGCGCGAGGTCTTTCCTCCCTGATTTGTCACAGAAATTTTACCGGTATTGCCACATCCCTTAGCCTGCCCATAACACGATCCGGCAACACCGCAAGCCTCAAATTCAAGCCCGAGTCCTGCATCTCCCTTTGCTGTATTCTTAATTGTAAGATTTCCGGTATTGACACACTTTTCTATTTTCTTCGTGATCATGGCAATACCATATACCGAAAACGAAGTATCCTCATTCCATGCTCCTGTCAATGTGATATTGCCCTTATTCCGGCAATTCCTGAAATTGGAATTTTCATCTCCCCAGGAGATTCCGGCAAAAAAACCTGGCAGCGCATCCGTTACTTTAATATCTGCATTAACTTTACTGGTACAATCGGTAAAATCACAGGATTGTGCGCTATCGACAATTCCGGCACCACCGATTGTCGCTTTTCCGGATACTGTGATATTGGAAAACCTGCACTTTTCTGCCTGATATACCAGGGCTGCTCCCAGTTCTTTTCCCTGAATCGTCACATTTGTCATAACAATGTTTTTAAACGTTGCATTTTTTGCATTGTTGAACAGTCCCATTCCCGTATAGTTCTTAATCGTATGTCCTTTGCCATCCAGGGAACCCATGAAGCACTCCTCGTGCTGCACCTTTGTATCATAATCATAATAATTCGGAAACAGATTCAGATTCCCCTTAATTGTGATATCTTTCGCCAGATAATAATTTCCATCCGGATTCTCCTGCATTGCAACCAGATCCTGCTCGGAACTGATTGCGACTGCCTGCGCTGCATAAACGGTTTCGGTTGCTGCGCCCGTATGCAGATCCGCCGGGCTACTGGTACATGCCAAAGCCATTGCCATCACAAAAACTGCCATTTTTTTCATATGCATTACCTCTTTTATATGCGATTATTTAACATTAATTCCACAGTGTCGTAAATCTACAACCGACACATTCTTAACTTTGAATGTATATTTATGAATCCCTTTTTTAACTACTTTATTTGCCGGATATCTATACTGATAGAGTAATTTCCCCGGATAAGAAGCATATGCATAAAACGGATAAGCCAGATCTGCTCCCATCGTATTTACAGTATATCCCTTTACAATAATGGTATTTCCACTGTAGGAAAGAGATTGGGTTACAAACTTGATTTCATCTTCTTCATAGTCGCTCAGCTTGGTGCTGACCTTCAAGGAATATGTATTTGCCTTTGGAGACACTGCCTTACTCGTCTTTGCATCATTTTTGTTTTCGATCATTTCGACTTTCGCCTTATATTTTGCCGAACCTGCCCCTTTTGCCTTATAAGTAAATGTGTATTTACTTGTGGCAGCACTTGTAAAAGTCTTGATCTTTTTTGAGCCTTTATAAACATAAATTTTGGAAACACCACGGACTTCTGCACCGCCATTATTGACATCCACCTGAATGCCAGCCTGATCCGCAGACATCTTCGTCACTTCAATCTTCGGCTCTTTTTTTACGACTGTTTTATACACCGGTTCATCCGTAACGGTGATTCTTGCTATAACCTTAAGGCGTGGCAGCGTTTTCACATTCTTGTTTTCTTCTTTTATATAGCCATACTGTACGGATACCTCTTCGCCAGGCTTTGCGGTCTGTCCTGTAATAACGGCTGATTCACTCCGATTGATCGTCTGACTCATTAGTGACGGTCCAAAATCAGCAAACCAGGTTAGTGTAACCGGGCTTTCCGTAGTCACATACATACCTACCCGGATAACTTTATCCGTGTCATTTTTTACAACAAATGTATCCGGTTTCTGTCCGATATAAATGTATCCGGTAGTATTTGCTTCACCAAATATTACACTGCCACTTTTTGCTTCTGTAAGTGTGTAAGTTACCTTATTTGCGTCCAGATCCATTTCGAAGTTCTTTGCAAAAACAGGCTCTGCATGACAGATTACCATGACCAGCAAAAGCATACATGCTGCTATCCCCAAATACAGCAGCCTTCTTCCTTCCATTTGTGTTTCCTTAAATTTTTCCACCATAACCAGTCCTCCTTTGTCGTCCATTTACTTTAAAATTATTTATATGCATAGTAGATAAATTTTGCAAGTTCCACACGCGTAACGGCATCGTCCGGTCTGAATTTATGATCACCATTGTCTTTGATGATGCCCTTGGACTCGGCCCATGCTACCGCATCCGCATAAAATACCCAGTCCTTGTAGTCCGTAAATGTTGATTTCTGGGATGCTTTCGGTGCACCGATGCTCTGCCATACATAATACAGTGCATAGCCACGCTGGTAAGCATATTTTCCTTCAAAGATTCCATACTCAATCAGCCCCTTATCCACTGCCCACAATGCAGCTTTATAGTAACTGTCCGTACTCTTGACATCCGGAAAATGATTTAATGCTTTCGGTGTCGGAGATCCGTTTGCCTTGTACAAAGCGTTAAATACATCACCCTTGGTGCAGATTGCCTTGGAATAAAATTCGTTCTTGCTGGTAGGCTCCATGATCTTGTTTTTTACAACCCATGCAACTGCCTTGGCATCGGCAGCATCCACATCGGTGTACGAGGAGGTGGAAGATGCATTTTTAATCTTGATCTTCACGGTCTTTATCGCATTCAGATTGATCGTATAGCCGCCCTTTACTTTTTTCATATAGTTTGTATCAAGTGGCAGATACGATTTCACACCTGCCTGATCCGTACAGATCAGATATTCGCCAGCCATTGCCTCCTCATCTGCAAAAGTGGTCTTTCCGGTGCTTGTTGTGTAGGACTTGATCTTCTTACTGGAAGATGCAAAGATCTGCACTGCCTCTGTCTCATAAGTTCCAACGCCCAGATACTGATAATTTTCCCGTAAAATATTTGCCTTATGACTGGCACTGTTCATCCATCCACGCATCGCAAGCTGTGCCGTAACAGTTTTTGTACATTTGTACATATTCTCGCCGAGTCCGGTATTCTTAAAAGAAGACGGAACGGCAGTCTTGTAGCTGGTTCCATTTGGTCTGGTATGTGCTGGCTGTGTATTGTTGACATTTTCCTTGGCACGGACTGCGGTTGCTTTTTGCAGTGCTGCCGGCATGGTAAGAAGCTTTTTCCCTTCCTTTGCACGCTCAATATTGGTCAGCCGCAAAATATTCCATTCATCCTCAGAAACGGCAATTCCTTTTTCCGGCCGGTTGTTTCCCAATGTCGGAATCACTTCATTGATATAAAGTTCCCTTGTCTTTCCATCCAGTGACAGATTCAGATAGGCTGTAACGCCTCCCTTACTTTCATAAGTTGCATCTACCTTGCGGAACGATTTCCACTCTGCTTTGGTTCCGTTTTTTGCTGCAGCAGTAATTACTTTCATGACCTGTGCTTTGGTTGTTGTATTGGTCATATTCATTTTGCCGGCTGCTGAACTCATTGCCCCCCAGTCTTCCTCGAGTTTTTCCTCTGTCGTACCCACATTGTCTGCTTTTACGGTCATCTGCGGTAGGATGCAGATCATCATAATAAGTACCAGTGCCAGACTGCACAAATTTTTTCCTATTTGCAGGATTATTTTTTTCTTTGCTTTCATATACATTCCTCCTATGCTTCTTTGTTGTTCTTTAAGATCAGCCTTTTATGTTTGTTTGAGTATGTCCAGTATTTGGAAGAAAGCTTCGAGCAGTTTCCGAATGTGATCGAAGATACTTTTTTTGCTTTGGACTGATATGGTTTCCAGGATGTGCTCTCCGATCCGCTTTTTTTGCCGGAACCGGTATAATAATTATCATAGACCGTCACACCGTCCAAGTAGCTGTATCCGGCATTTCCGGCAATCTCACCTTTGTAAAGCGTTTTGCCTTTTCCTGAAATTTTACCGGTATTATAATTGCTGTAACCATCATAGAACTCTGCCGCGATACCACCGACCAGACCATTTCCGGTCAGGCTTACCGCTCCGGTATTATAACAATTTTTAAGTTTTCTTCCGGCATAGCTTACACCACCCACACAAGCCGTTCCGCTTGTCAGCTTAACTGTAATTTTTCCAGTATTATAGCATTCACTTGTTCCATATCCGGTGCCAACGCCCTGAACCCAGATCGCTTTATCAAGCGAGTAATCCGTACAGGCACCTTTATAGGAAATATTTCCCGTGTTATAGCAGCGGCTGGCTGCTTTCGCTGACGAACTGAACACACCGGCTATCGTTGCCCTTGTCGTTGATTTTTTACCGCCTTTATTTGTCACTGAGATATTTCCGGTATTGCTGCATCCTGTAATCTTTTTTCTACACTCCCCTATAACACCACAAGCGGTTAAAGCCGGTCCATATTCCGGATCATTTTTTTCTGTGTTTACAATCGTAATATTGCCGGAATTGGAACAGTTTTCCATGCTTTTTGCATAACTTGTAATACCATATAACTTATAGCTTAGATCATCAACAGACTCACTGGTCACTTTCAAATTTCCTTTGTTCTTACAATTCTTGAAAGTACTGCCAGCACTTCCCTGGCTGATTCCTGCAAAACTGATCCAAATTTCCTTATCTTCTGCTTCAATATTGGCATCGACCTTGCTGGTACAATCGGTAAAATTACAGTTCTCATCATGAAGTACAATTCCTGCGCCGGCTGTCTTTGTACTGCCGGATACTGTAATATTGGTAAATGTACATTTTGTCGCACTATATACCAAAGCTGCGGCACTCTCAGTTCCTTCTATCGTAACATTTGTCATGATAATGTTTTTAAAGGTTGCATTTTTTGCATTATCAAACAACCCGATTCCCGCATAATTTTTGATCTTATGCCCCTTACCGTCCAGCGTTCCCATAAAACTGTCCACACGGTAATCACCATTATCGTCTTTGTAATCCGGGAACATATTCAGTTTTTTCGTAATCGTAATATCCTTTGCCAGATAATATTTTCCCTTCGGGTTATTCTGCATGGCGATCAGATCCTGCTCTGAATTGATCGCGGTCTCCTGTGCCGCGTATACGGTCTCTGTTCCTGTCTGTACATGCAGATTAGCCGGAACATTGGTACATACCAATGCCAGCGCCATCACAAAAGCTGTCATTTTTTTCATAAGCATTTCCTCCGTTGTGTCCATTTTTCAGACTATCTGGCACATCTGGTCTGATGTGCATTCACTCCGGGAATATAGTACCACATTTTAAAAAAGTTCTGCTGTTAATTGCGCGAATTACAGTTATTTCGACATGAACGATTTTAAAATGCCGTCATTTACGGTTTATTGTTATGAAAAAACAGGGAACACCTCTGCTTTGTGCAGGGTGTTCCCCGTTTTTCTCTATAACAGCCACTTCATCTCTGCAAAAAATTCCCGCAGCATATTGTTCGGCAGATATTTTGGTGTGGAATCCGCCGCAATTCCACAGACATCGGAAAGTCCGTACTTTTTTGCAATCTGTAAGGCGCGGAATACATGAAAATTGCTGGTCACAATGCCAACGGATGCACCCTCTTTCATCAGCTTTTTACTGTTCGTGATATTCTGCCCGGTTGTCTGCGATTGATCCTCTGTCAAAATCCGCGCAGTATCAATGCCTTTTTCCCGCAGATACTGTGCCATTCCCTCTGCTTCGGGCCACGGCTCATTGCTTCCCTGTCCTCCGGAAACAATGCAGACCGTGTCCGGGTTTTCATTCAGATATTCCACAGCCTTATCCAGACGATATTTAAGAACCGGACTCGGACCATCCTTTCTCACCTGTGCGCCAAGTACGATAATATAGTCGAGCCCCCCTCGTCCATCCGCGTGCATCTGGCTGATCACACAGCCCTCTACGATACAAAACACAAGCAGTCCGATACAGACAATCATTCCTGCAAAGATTTTTACCGGATGCGGCACCTTTTTCCACACTTCCATGTACACGGAAATTCCAAACAAAAACACCACGATCCCGATGCCAATCCATATAAGGAAAAAAGCGGTGCCGGAACCGGTCGCATGAACCATTACCGCATAAATCACACTCAGGATTCCAAGCAGTAAACATATCCAAAATATCATCATATTCTTTTTCATTTCTCCATCCCTTTTCACTCCGCTAATACCGGATATGAAAGCCATTTTCCTGTTCATCCGGTGGTATGTTTTGCCGATCCATCCCGGTAATATCAATATATCTGTCCTGTTTCAACTGCTGGATCATCTGATCAATCTCTCCGGCAAGCCCCTGTAGTTCGGCACTGACCGATCCATCATATTCATTTCTTACCCATCCGGTCACACCATAGTACTGGGCCAGATGCGACAGACGGTAGCGAAACCCTACCCCCTGCACATATCCGGTGAAACAGATGTGTTCTCTTCGTTTACTGTCTGACATAATTTCCCCTAACGATAACTCTGATACAATTTTTCAAATGCAGAAAACGACCGTTCAATCATATCGTAATCGACACAGTAAGACACACGCGCATATCCCGGGCAGCCAAATCCGGTCGCGGATACGATCAGAAGATCCTGCTCTTTTGCACGCTCACAGAATGCGTCTGCGTCCGGCTCCAATGCTTTCACAAACATGTAAAAAGCGCCCTGTGGCTTAAAACATTCATAGCCGATCTTTGTCAGGCCATCGTAGAGCAGATCGCGGTTTTTCCTATATAATTCGATATCCCCGGTGTTGCCGACACAGGATGCAATCACTTTCTGGAACATGCTCGGTGCACAGACATAACCCAGCGCACGCCCGGCTCCTGCAATTGCCGCATAGACCGTCTTACTCTCGGTCACTTCATCTGGAACGATCACGTAGCCGATACGCTCGCCCGGCAGTGACAGAGATTTGCTGTAGGAATAGCATACCAGAGTGTTTGCATAATATTTTGTCACATACGGTACTTCCACGCCATCGTATGCGATCTCGCGGTACGGTTCGTCCGCAAGAATAAAGATCGGTGTGCCGTTTTCTTCGGATTTCTTTGTCAGAAGTGCGGCAAGTTTCCGGATTGTCTCTTTCGAATAGACAGCTCCGGACGGGTTGTTCGGGGAGTTGATGATCACGCCTTTGGTGTGTGCGCTGATGGCTTTTTCTAAGGCTTCAAAATCAATCTGGAAATCGCTGGTGTGAGGCGGTACCACAACAAGTTTCGCTCCGTTGGCTTCCACAAACACACGGTACTCCGGGAAAAACGGTGCGATCGTGATGAATTCATCTTCCGGTGAAGTGGTAAGTGCACGGAAACATACGGACAAAGATGCGGCAGCTCCCATGGTCAGGTAAAAATTGTCTGCCGAAAACGCAGTCTCATACGTCTTGTTCAGGTAATCTGCGATTGCCTGTCTCGTCTCGATATCTCCCTGTGCAGAAGTATATCCGTGTAAGGAAATGGAATCGAGTTTGTGTGTCAGGTCACGGATGGTCTCATTGACGCAGTCCGGTGCCGGTACGGTCGGGTTTCCAAGGGAAAAATCATAGACATTTTCCGCTCCCACAACTGCTGCGCGCTGCTTGCCATACTCAAATAATTCACGGATTGCCGAACGCTGGCTTCCTAATTGATACATATCTTCTGCTACGAACATTTTATTTTCCTCCTCATATAATCAGGTGTCTTTATTAAAATTCAAGGCTTTTCAACCTTTTATATCTCCTGTTTTTCAAGTTATCGCTTCTGACTTGCCAGATAATTTTCATACTCCAGCCGGCTCAGCCGCTCGATCTCCTCGCGGAGATTGTCCGCCGACATGCGAAGCGCCCCCTGACTCATGACCGTAAGCTGCTCCAGCCCGTCATTTGTTGCAACCGTGACACGGTACTTGTGCCCGATCTCATGCACGGTGCGCTCGATAAATGCATCCGCGGTCTCATCGGTTTTCGTGTAGACCACATCCAGATTGTGATATTTGCTTTTGGCACCCGGATGTTCCTTGCGCTTATAGGCATCAAACACCACCAGCACCGGACAGCTCTTGTATCCCTGATAATTGCTTAAAATATCCAAAAGCTTGTCCCTTGCGGAATCAATATTGACACGAGAAAGTTCGTTTAAGTCTTTCCATGCAAAAATAATATTGTAACCGTCCACAATCAGATATTCTTCCTGCGGTCCCTTCGCCGGATAGATCGGATTGCCTTTTTTATCATATTTTACCACATTCGGCTTCGGCGCATCGGATTTCTTTTTCAGCCACTTGCGCCGTTCCTGATCTTCCATATCTTCGCGGCTCATGCCAAACTCGCGAGCATAAATCTGCTGCAGCTCCTGATCTAACTCCCAGCCGGTCTTGCCGGAAGACTGCTGCCGGTGCACCGGGCCAAAACTCTGCCCGTTGGTCTCATAACTGCGCCCGTCCGCAGGTGTCTGGGTTTCCTCCTCCGGCACAAACTGCCGCGGCAGATGCATATAATTATCCACCTGATCCCACGGCACGATAAATCCGGCACCATGCGCACAGAATACCGATCCGGTCGGATTTGCCGTATCTGCTTCACTGTCGTATCCGGTTTCCGCGATCACTTCCTCACTGTTGTGACAGACATCATAACCGGAAAGTTCCAGTGTCAGATGCCCGAGTCCGCGGGTATACGCATGCACCTCACTGCTGTAGTCCTGCATTGTTGCGACCGGAACCGTGCCCTGCAGCACGGCGTAGTCCATGCCGTTTCCGGTGCCAAATTCCGGCGAATCAAACTTGCCTGCACGCTGCTTTAAGTCGGTCATGGCACGGCCAACCATCTCCTGCGGTACTTCAAGCGTAAACGCATACACTGGTTCTAACAGCACGCTTTCCGTACTCTTTAACCCCTGCCGGATCGCGCGGTAAGTTGCCTGCCGGAAATCACCGCCCTCGGTGTGTTTGATATGGGCACGTCCGCTTAAAATCGTGATTTTCACATCGGTGAGTGCCGATCCGGTCAGTACCCCTGGATGCTCCCGCTCCATGATATGTGTGGCAATCAGCCTCTGCCAGTTAAGGTCGAGCACGTCTTCACTGCACGCACTCGCCACCTCGATGCCGCTGCCCGGTTCGCCCGGCTCCAGCAGCAGATGCACTTCCGCATAGTGGCGCAGTGGCTCAAAATGTCCCACACCCTCCACCGGCTTTGCGATCGTCTCCTTATATACAATGTTGCCCTGTCCAAAGACAACCACAACACCAAACCGCTCTTTGATCAACTGCGTCAGAACTTCGATCTGCACCTGCCCCATCATCTGCGCATGGATTTCCTGCAGCTGCTCATTCCAGAGGATATGAAGCTGTGGATCTTCCTCCTCAAGCTGCTTTAATTTTTCCATCATCTCCACGGCATTCACTTCATCCGGCAGATAAATCCGGTAGTTAAGCACCGGCTCGAGTACCAGCACACTGCTCTCCTGCTGCGCGCCGAGTCCCTGTCCCGGTACGGTTGTAGTAAGTCCGGTCACAGCACAGACTTCCCCGGCCTCCACCGCCTCCGCGGTCTCAAATTTTTCTCCGGAATACAGACGGATCTGGTCAACTTTTTCCTCCAGACCATCATAGGAAATCCGGTCTTTGACATGCAGCGTGCCTCCGGTCACTTTCAGATAGGTCAGCCGCGCTCCTTTTGCATCTCTGCCAATCTTGTATACACGGGCAGAAAATTCGTCTTCATACTCCGGTGCCCTGTGGTATTTTGCAAAGCCTGCAAGCAGTTCTTTCACACCCTCCACTTTGAGTGCCGAGCCATAGTAGCACGGAAACAGTTCGCGCTTTGCCACCGCATGCGCCAGATGCTCCTCTGCAATGCTGCCCTGCTCCATATACTCATCCAGCAGTGCTTCGCTTCCCATCGCAGCTTCCTCGAAAAATGCTTCTCCGCTGTCTTTCGTAAAATCCACACATCCATCGGACAGTTCGGTTTTTAACTGCTGCTGCACGACTTCCTTGTCCGCCCCCGGCAGATCCATCTTGTTGACAAACAAAAAGGTCGGAATGTTATAGTGCCGCAGGAGCCGCCAGAGTGTCCGCGTGTGTCCCTGCACGCCATCGGTTCCGCTGATAACAAGGATTGCATAGTCGAGCACCTGTAACGTGCGCTCCATCTCCGCGGAAAAATCCACATGTCCCGGCGTATCCAGAATTGTTATACCAACCGACGATTCGCCATGCGAACTCTCATTCGGCATTTGCAGCCGAAACCGCGCCTGCTTGGAAAAAATTGTTATTCCACGCGCCCGCTCCTGCGCATCCGTATCCAGAAATGCATCCTGATGGTCCACACGCCCCAGCGCGCGGATCTGCCCGGTAGCATATAACAGTGCCTCCGACAGTGTGGTCTTTCCGGCATCGACATGCGCCAGCAGACCGATATTTATATTTTTTGCGGGATTTTTTCTACCCATAAAAAAAGCCCCTTTCCATGTATCATAATCCAATAGATTTATGATAGCACAGAAAGGGGGAGATTTCATTCCAAATGCCTACTTTATTTAAACTTTTTCCAGCAGATAATATTCACAGTCAAAATAGAGAATGACCATGTGACTGTCACTGGAAATCTCAATGTCCACCGAAGGCCACGACTGGGTAGGATCATTTTTATTGATTCCTTCGATATTTACATCCTGAAGGGATTCATTGACGATCATGTCATAAACTTTTGTCCCCTTTTCGACGGAGTCACTTATATCATATATGGCATACATTTCTTTGATACTGCTCACACGGTAGACCGGATCTGAAAGTTCACATTGATATCGTTCGTATTTTTCAATTCTTTCACTGGAAAATGTGTGCTCATTGATCACAATATGATCGCCTATGATGTCATGCCCATCCGGATAAATCGCGTAATCATTCTGAACTTTTGTAAAACCAAGAAATTTGCTGACTTTCCACTCTCCAAATAAAATTTCCCTGATTTTTTCCGGTGTATAGGTTGTATCGATATATTCCGTATCACTTTCCTCTGTGGAATCCAAAGCTTCGGTTGTCTCTGTATCTGCCGCTTCTGTCTGCATCGTTTGGGCACTTTGTGCCTGGCTCTCCTCTGTGACTGTATCGTGTATTTGCGCACAGCTGGTCATCAAACATAAACATGCCACCAGACTTACTGCCAAAATTTTTCTTTTCATCGTACGCCTCCATGTTTCAGCCTGCATTGATCGCATAAATTCCAAGCGTTCCATTTTTATCCTGATCAATCCATACATTTTGTCCCTGCTCACCGATTTCCATCATCACTCCCATATAATTATAAAATGGGTAGCTGCCCACAAAAATTTCTTTGACATTCTCTTTGAAATAATTTGTGCTCATCAGAGTATCATATTTCTCCAGCATTTCTTTTTCATTGTTGACCGTTACACTTCCAGCTTCATAATTAATTTTCACTGGATAATCCATCAGCTTCGCAAAGGCCTCTTTATCATCCACTGCGGTCCTGATCTGTTGCATAAATGCATCCATTGTCTCTTTCGTAACATCCACGCCGCCATATTCTCCCATGCCAACATAATAATCTTCTTCCTCTTCTTTTGTCTCAAAGATTGTTCCCGTACTTTCAAACAAATCATTTGCTTCTATTTTTTTCCCGTCAATGATTCCCTGTACACTGATATAAGAATACTCCCCCTTTGATGCGTAACCTTCCAACAGACTGCCATCCTCACTTTTTACCATAAACCAGCCCGTATTTTCTCCTATCGCCCCCTGCAACTTCTTTTGGATTGTTCCATCTGCTGATTGTACATGCGCAGTCAGATCCTTTCCATTTCGCGTAAGCAATACCTGCAATCTCTGATTCTGTACTGTTTTTCCATCAAATACCATGTGCATTTTGTCGGAAAGAACGTGATCCAATTGTCTGCCCGCCTCCATATTCACCGGATGTTTTTCTGCATCCATCCCATTTACATCTTTTGGATTTGTCAAAAAGCAGACGCTTACAACAACGCATACCAGAAGTGAAATTGCAATTTTCCCTCTGCCCGGCTTCTGATAAGACAACACATTTTTTATACGCGGCTTAACGCCGAGCCCTCCGAACGCAAGTGGTCCTGCCAGTCTGCGGCTTCTGCCACTGCCGCATAAAAGAAGTGCCTGTGCATATTCCTTCCTCTCTGCAAATGACAGATTTCCGATAACATGTTCATCACAGGCATACTCAATATCCCTGCCAAAAATCCAATAAGCGATCCACATCAGCGGCTGAAACCAGTAAATCACAAGCAGTACATAACCGATTACTTTCCACCAGTGGTCCCCGCGTTTCTGATGTGCCCGCTCATGTCTGATTACATATCGCTTCGTCTCTTCATTCATGCCCGATGGCAGATAAATGCGTGGATGAAACAGTCCCCATAGAAATGAAGTATGAATGGTGTCACATTCCCAAATCTGCTGCTCCACTGGTACCGCAAACCGCAACTGATATTCCACACGGAGACTTCCAAATATTCCATATCCGGTCAGCACAAGCATGCCAAGCAGCCAGATGGTACTTAACATTTTTTTGCTGTCTGTTTTTCTTTTATCTGTCCAGAAATCTTTTGTCTCATCCTGTTTGGCTGTATGCTCTTTTATTTCTGCTACCTGCTTACCTGCTGTCTGATTTTGATCTGGCAAATTATTTATTTGCTGAACTTCCTGTTCTGATTTTAAATTTGATGTTTCTTTATCAAACAGTGGTCCTTTTGGTACAACAGAAAACGGACTTTCCACCACAATTGGACAAATCAGACGGATGGCAACCAGTGCCCACAGAATTCCCATCACCCAGCGTGGACTCTTTCGGAAAAGCAGTCTCAGAACAATTACTGCCAGTATTACATATCCGGCACTGATTCCCCGTTCACAAATGACTGTAAAAATTTTTTCCATATCACTTACTTTTCCTCCGCTTCCTCGATCATTTTTTGAATCTCGGCAATTTCCTTTGAAGAAAGTTTCTTCTGCTTTGTAAACGCGGCAATAAACGCCGGAAGCGAACCGTCAAACGTCTCCTCCACATACTGCGCACTCTGCATGGAATAGAACTGCTCTCTTGAAATCAGGGATGTCACCGTTCCCCGGTTATTGACAAAGATGCCCTTGTCACATAGACGTTTTAAAACCGTATAGGAAGTTGTCTTCTTCCATGTCAGTTCCGCTTCACTTTTCTTTGCCAGTTCGGAGGATGAAATCGGTTCATTGTCCCATATAATATCCGCAAATCTGGATTCAATTGGTCCCATCTGTAACTCTGCCATATCAATTTCCTTCTTTCATTCTACATAATGTAGTATATTTTTATACTACATTATGTAGAATATTTTGTCAATTTATTTTCATATGTTTTATCTCAAATAAAAAAGTCCACAGTTTTTTCTGTGAACTTTCCTGAATATATACTTTATTTCATAGATTTCCGTTGAACCATGATAAACGATCATGAATGATGCACTTCCACCTTTCTTACACCGTCGTATTCACTCCGTTGATCGTGGCATGCTCATCCTCGCCCATCGGAATCACAAGGCACTTCTGCCCATTAATCACCTGCGACTTGATCTGCGATGCCTTCTCCGGCTTCACACGCAGTACCACATCATAGGTCTTTGTCTCCGCGATATAATTGTCGATCTCTTCCTGCTTTTCAATGAGCTGGGAGGTACGCTCCGCAAGCGCCTCATCCTTTTCATTAAGCTGCACGGTCAGTGTGCCGACCTGATCCTCAAGTGCCATTTTTTCCACACGCAGTTCATTCTGCACAAGCGCCTTGGAGTCGATCACATTCTCGGCTGCAGGCGGTTTCTCGCCAAATGCCTCATCCACAGACTTTTCGATCTTTGCAGCCTTTTCCTCGCTGATATCACTGTCTGCAAGAAGCTTTGTGACCACTTCCTTATCGAGCAGGAAAACATCTTCATCATCATCGTGTGTCTCGGCATATTCATCAATCATATCACTTAAATTCTGCTGCAGATCCAAAAGCACATCATCCGTGTGCTCATCCTCTGCGCCAAGCACGTTGCGGACGATGGAATGGAATGCCATCTTCTGCTCGGTTGCAGTGCGCTCAATGCCGCAACCCAGTCCGTTTGCCATAAATTCAGAATGTGGCTCCTTGGTATTTTTCGTGTAAAACAATGTCGAATGGATATCCGTACTGCGGTCATTGAATGCCGGGAATAAAAATGCAGTGTCCACAGCTCCTACCACCCAGTCGCGCACGCGCGGCCCGATCCGGTGCTCCTCCTCGAGAAAGCCAAGCCCCGGCTTTGACAGATCGACCGGACAGATCGCACAGATCAGATATTCGTACACTTCCTCGGACTCATCGAGATTGTTATTGTCACTCGTCCGGCTCATCACATCGTATGCATCGTGAAACAGCACGATCAGATAATTTCCGGCATGATCATACGTGTCGATTACCAGATCATAAAAGGTATCTAGCAGATTTTCATCTTCCAGCTTCGATGCGCGCAGTGCCATCAGAATATGCTGACGACCGCCCACTTCCTCTTCCTCAATCGGAAACTTCAATTCCAGAAGGTTATTTCCGATGGTTCCGGACAATGCCTTATTTGCAATTTCCAGATATTTGTAAAATTCATCTTCTTCCAGATTCAGAAATGTATTTCCAAACTTACAGACTTTATTGTGATTTCCGTCAACGTAACAGCCACACACGCGCGTAAACGTTGCCGCCTCTTTCTTGAATCTTCTCTTTAACTCCAGGACTTCCTTTTTATTCATTTCTTGGATTCCTCTTCCCTGATTTTCTCTTTCAGTTCCTCAAACAATGAAAGAAACTCTTTCTCCACATCAGCCATCGGCTGAAATTCATAGCTCGGTGTGCTCACCATAACCGGCTCCACCGAATACATTTTTTCATCCATAAAATGAAGGAACTCATAATACAGGCAGCTGTCATCAATGTTTGTAATCAGTTCTGCCTCTTCCCCCTCCGGCACATATCCCAGAAATTTAGTGTAGATCATATGCTGCAGCTGTTCTTCGATCTGCAGATACATCGTCATGTTTTTCTTGACCGGGCGGGTAATGTCCGCCAGATAAGCTTCACTTCCATCGTGAAGCAGACAGGCAAGTGCCGTCTGTGGCAGATAGTTTCTCGCAGTTGCCTCATGGCAGCACTGGATGCAGTGCTGACCTACAGAAAAAAACTGCGGGAAATGCCCGTTTGCCCGCGTCATCATCGACAGGGCATGTGCAATATCCTCAATTCGTATTTTATCCTCTTCCGGCTCAAAGGTATTAAAGTCAACCTTTGAAAATGTTGTCAGACAATCCTTTTTCATCTGTACTCCCCCATATTACACGCATACATCAAAGATGTATGGCATACGTGAACCTTTACCAGCTAAGTACTTCATGGCCATTCTCAGTGACAAGAACCATGATCTCCCACTGTGCAGATGGCATTCCATCCTCGGTGTATACTTCCCAGTCGTTCTCTTCGTCAATGAAAATCTCCACACCGCCCATGTTAACCATCGGCTCGATGGTAAAGATCATACCTGGAGCAAGCACCATCTGGGTTCCTCGTTTGGAATTATAACCAACCCACGGCTCCTCATGAAATTCCAGGCCAACACCGTGGCCGCCAATTTCACGTACAACGGTATACCCGTTAGCATAAGCATGATCGTGAACTGCCTGACCCATATCACCCAAAAAACCCCAGGGCTTTACTTCCTTAAGTCCAAGTTCTACACATTCTTTCGTTACCTGAACCAGTTTCTTTTTCTCCGGGCTTACTTCCCCAATGCAGAACATCCGGGAAGAATCGGAAAAATATCCGTTCAGAATGGTAGAACAGTCTACATTGATAATATCCCCCTCTTTTAAGATCACCTTCTCGGAAGGAAATCCGTGACATACCTGCTCATTCACTGAAGTACATACACTGTATGGATATCCTTCGTAGTTGAGCGGTGCCGGAATACCTCCCATGGAAGTGGTCATATCATAGACAATCTTATCAATTTCCGCTGTATTCATTCCTGCGTGAATGTTCTTTTCTATGTAATCAAGTACTGCTACATTGATTTTGGCACTCTCCTTTATCCCTGCAATCTGATCCGGCGTCTTGATCAGGTCATGTGTCGGAACAACGTGACCCTCCTGTGCCAGACATGCAAGTTTATCATCGAAAGCCGCATGACACGCCTTATATTTCTTGCCGCTTCCGCACCAACATGGATCATTTCTTCCTAATTTTACTGACATTTTTTAATCTTCTTTCTTTTTATTATTGTATGTGACATTTCCAAAACTCACACGATTCCATACTTTAGCATTCACTTTGTATTTTTGCTTTTTCAAAAGCTTCTGATAGGAATCCTCCATATACGCATAATCGTCATAGGTACGGTTATGCAGCTGTGCATACACCTCCTGATATTTCTGGGCGTATGCAATCCTTTGGATCGTCTTTTTTGCATCTTTTCTGGAAATCCCCAGTGCCGTTTCCCCCTGACGTTCCGTCAGATCCTCCCAGAAATCCTCCAGTTTATTGTCCATATGTTTTTGGTCATTGTCATCCAGTGTAATGCCTTCCTCCATGGCCATCTGATAAAAAAGTTCATCATGAAGTGCCATCTGCATCGCATTTTTGCGTGCAACGGCATTCATAAATCCCCCTTCTACACGCATACTCCAGTAACGGTTCGGATCATCCGGATCGTATACCAATGCCTCCTGCTGAATCTGATATTCCTCATATCCGACATAAAATGCCATGTCCCTGAGGGTCAGTTTTTCACCATTGATCTGCGCTGCCACTTCATCCAGAGACTCCCGGTACACAAGCGGCCTTGCATTCGTCATGCTATTATTATTTCTCATGAGCATCACAAGCACAACTGCAATCAGAACAATGGATACCAGATGTTTTGGTCTCATCAAAAACTCCTATACCAGTCTGCGTATTGCGGTGATCGTGTGACAGTTCACCGGACGGCTGTTTGTAATTCCGGCTCTTGTTGACTGCGCCTCCACGATATTTCCGTTTCCAATGTAAATTGCCACATGTCCCGGATATACCACGACATCTCCCGCCTGGATATTCTGATAAGACACCGGCTGTCCCACACTCTTAAATGCCTGGGAATACCGTGGGGTACTGATTCCAAAATGTGCATAGACCTGATGTACAAATCCGGAACAGTCAACCCCATTGGTCAGACTGTTTCCTCCCCATACATATGGGTTTCCGACAAACTGCTGCGCATAAGCCACAATATCCGCACCGCCCACATTTGTTGTCTGTGAAGGATTGCAATCCGGATCTTTCAGATAGGAATCGCTTGCAATTCCACCACTGGCACCGGTACCTCCACCGTCATAGGTGTTGGCATTGGCACGCGCTGCCGCAGCCTCCTGTGCACGGATAATTGCCTCCTGTTTGGAAATTGTCTTTTTATAGTCCTGCGCCTGCTTCTGTGCTTCTGCCAGCTGCTGCGCATAGGCATCTTTTTGTTGTTCGAGCTTTGCCATGAGGGTTTTCAGTTCCCCCTGCTGGGTCTGATACTTATCCTGCAAAGCAAGCAGACTGTCCATCTCATCTGCCAGCTGCATAGTCCAGTCCTCAACCTTCTTTACCGCATTCTGATAAGAAGTCATAAGTTCCCTGTCAGATTTGTACAGATCGGTCGCATATTCAATACGGTTTAACATATCGGAGAGCCCATTGGACTCCAGAATGGCCGACCAGATGGAATTATCGGTACTGTTCTCATACAGATACTGAATCCTAAGCTTCATGGCATCATACTGCTTCTGCTCTTCTTCCTTTGCTTCTTCCAGCTTTTTGTTTGCCTGCTCCACTTCATTCTGCTTGTCCTTAATATCCGACTTCAGCTGTTCCTGCTTGGAAAGAAGTGTTTTCATCTTGGCTGCGGCAACAGAGATGCTGTCTTTTACATCCGACTGACTGTCTTTGATATTTGCAATGTCGCTATTTTTTTCTCTCAGCTTTTTCTTGTACGCATCACGTTTCTTTTCGGCCTCGGTCTTTGCATACACATTCGGCACCGCACACGCACCTGCGGTAAGTGACCCTGCCAGAACAAACACCAATACTGCCGCACAAATCTTATTCTTCGTTTTTACATGTATTTTCTTATGCATATTATGCCTCCAGACTTATCTTCCATGGGAGCACTCCCATACCTCCCTTTATTGTGGCACAAAATACATATTTTTTCTACTGGTTTTTCTTACTAATTAAGGAAAAATTCATAATTTTTTTCAAAAACAGCCATTATTTCCGCAAATCGGCATTATTCATTAACCAGACCGTACTCAGTTTTCCATCTTCCCCATATTGTGCCTGCAGGCTGGTATAATATCCCTCGTCTTCAAAATACCACTCATAGGACGTATAATTGCTCATGCTCACATAATTTGTCAGTTGATATCCCAATACCTGTCCAAAATCATCCGGCTGACTCTCAAACCCCAGATCCCCTACCAGTTTCAGATCATTTTTTCCCACCGGTGAACCCGGATTTAATGTAAGTCCTCCAACGATTCCCTTTTCCGGCACAATATCCTTATCCGATGTATTAAAAATAAAAATCGTCCCGCGGTAAGTTCCATCCTCCTCATAGTATGCATAACCATTGGATTCTCCCGGCTTAATCTTTTTCTCTTCATCGTTACTGATGGTAAATCCGGCTTTTTCAAACTCCGAAAATTTACACGGAATCGAAAACTCGTTTCCGGAAAGGGCGAATGTATGAAATCCATGCACATAAGACACATTCTCCCCATTCAGATTCTTAAATTTTCCATCCGGCGTCTTACTTTTTGAATCTGCCTCAGCATCTTTGTGGGAATTTTCAGAGGTATGGGAACTGTCATCGTCCCGAATCGTCTGAATTGCCTCACGAATCAGACCCACAGCCCCGTTGTCGGACTTTAAATACATTCCCACGATTCCGAAGATTGCAACCACACCCAGAACAATCACAACAATTGCGATGGCCTTTTTGACTCCCGAATTGTCCTTGACCGGATTTCCCTGCGCATCAACCTCACTTTCTCCCTGCTCCCGTTTCGCCCGGCAGTGTATTTTTTCGCGCTCCGCGCGCTCGTATTCCCGCTGGCTCCAGCTCTTCTTTGGCTGATCATCCAGCCGCTGTCCGTCACGCGAATAATACACCCCGTTTAAGTTATATCCCCCCGATGGTTTCTGCTCCGGTGGTGCATAGTCCTGAAATTTCTTTTTTCTTTCGTTTTCCATAACTTTCTCCTTTTGACGCTTTCTATCATCAATTCTAACATTCACTCACTTTCTTTACAATGAGTAACTTATCGCCCTGCTGCACATCTGCCGATTTGAGTCCGTTTGTCTCCATAATTTCTGCCTCGGTAGTATGAAAATGTCTTGCAATGTCCCATAATTGTTCTTCTTTTTTAACAATATAGCCAACAATTCCCGGCTGCTTCATCAGTTCCACCGCGTCTAGCGGTTCCTTATGGATATCCACAATTTTTTCCATGCACACTTCCTGCTGTACAATTGTCTGCAGGGAAATAACCGCCTTGACCTCAAATCGTTCGTTATCCAGCAGATTCACCGCAAGCTGATCAATCGCCGGCTCGATTTCATAAGAAATATCTTCCGTGTGCCCTTTCATGCCGGGAACATCAACAATCTGTGTAAACGGAATCTGTTCCTGCGTATGTGCAATCGGAAAACTGTCATCCGTCGTTGCATACAAAATATCAACCGTCAGGATTCCTTCTACCTGTAACCCGTTTTCCACCGGTTCCACATGATCCATCTCTGCATGCCCCTCAAAAGAACACAGCTGTAAGATCCGTTCCTGTTCTTCCGCCAGCTTCATCTGTTCAGAGATCCGCAGTTTTGCTTCATTTTTAATCAGCAGTTTTTTTGCACAGACCATTTCTTTCTGTGGCACAAGATTTGTTTCCAGCGAATAGACATCTGCCAGAAGTTCCACATTCCTTTCTTCCCACAGCTTCATTTCCACATCCATGGAAAGATTCAGGCTCAGCGCCCTCATTTCGCCATCATAATCTTCTGCCGGTTCCACCTCATATTCTTTCGTCTGGCAATGTACCCAGCAGACCGGCTGTGTTCCGGTCATTCCCCCTTCTATTGATTCGGAAAACGGAACCATCGTTTCATACCACTCCATTTTTCCTTCCGGACTGCTGTACAATACATTCACATACGCTTCTCCCTGAATCTGCATCTGCTCCCCGGTGCAGATCACCTGCCGGTTACGCACTTCCACATAATCATAAAGCAGATGTCCGATATTCGGACTGGACTGTGGCAGTGCAATATCACTGTGCACACGCAGGATATCCTTTTTCGCGGATGTCAGTGCCAAAAGCTGCATCGTCCGGCTTTTCTGCTGAATATCCGGATCATTTTCAACACCACTTACAATTTCTTCTTCCACCGGCACCTCACACACGGCATGAATGCCAAGCAGAGCACGCACGGCAAGCTTTCTGGAATTGATGGCACTGATATTCAGATCCTCCAGATCTCCGCTCAGATTGACGGTATCGCGTTCTTCCACCTCATCCATAAAAATTTTTTCTCCGAAATTTATACTGTCCGTAAAAGATTCCAGCCGGTTATCTTCACTGCGGTATAACACGACAAAACGCAACTGTCCGGTAACCCACACCGTCTGGCTGCTCACCTTGACATCCTCAAAAATAACAGAACCCCTGGTATGTATAATGTTCAACAGATCCGGTTTGTTGTCTTTTACAATACAGTCATCATCCAGCGTAATCTGGGTAAACGCCCTGCTCCTTAGTAAATTCTGTCTGAACAGCTGTCTCTTCAATTCCAAAACAAAAAAATCCCCTCTCTTTGAAGTAAGTATACTAATACTTATTCAAAGAAAGGGAATTTTATTCATTCCTAACAAAGTTTCATTCGAATGTCCTTTGTAATAATATCAGTGTAACTGAATGACAATAACTGTGGAGGATTTTCCTCTCGCTCGTCATCTACAAGTACTGTAAAAACGCTTGGATATGCGCTCTGGATAACGCCTTCCTGAATATCTACCTTGTTACGTCCACGGTCTAACTGAATTTTCACTCTGTTACCACGCTGCCGATGAACGGATGCCCGAACCTTGCTAATCTGTGCCTGTTCCATTGTTGCCTCCTCCATTTGAGTTGAATATTCTAGAAAATACTATATCTAGTAGCTTTAGTATAGCAGAGTGTTAAACTTTTTACAATAGTTCTTAAGTACCCTATTGAAACAGTACCTCTTCCTCCCGCAGTTCCAGCTTCAATACAATAAACGGATAACTAGGTGCTTTTGTCACCTCTTCTCCGTTTTCCGGTCCCTGCAGTCTCGTCTTTACACAGATGGCGGTATCACTCAGATAACAGTCTTCCACGGAGATGCTGTATCCTCCGGTCTCCTGTATTCCATAACCTCTGGCAACGTATAAATATTCATTATCGCTGTATGTAAAACGGAAATCCCCCTCCTTTTTTTCTTCAATCTGTTGTCTTAAGGCTTCCGGAAGTTCTTCCTCCTTTGTCACGGTAAACTCCAGATCCTTTACCTTCTCGTCACATTCTTTTCGCACACACCCGCTCAGCAGCATAAGCACCCCCAGCAAAATGATCATCAGGATATACTTTCTTTTTTTATCTTTCATGGTTGACCACTCTATTTTCGTTCTTATGCTATCCTATGCAGCGGTCGTGCGATCTATTCTTTTGTATTTTTGTGTTCCTGCAGCATTTCATGAATCACATTCTGACAGTATACACCGATATGTTTCTGATCTTCCTTGGAAAGCTCCGAAAGAATAATCGGTTCTCCATACGTCAGTTTTACCTCTGTACTGTGCAGCCACGGAAAATGATTTTCAAAAATATCTGCCGTCCCGGTAAGTGCCATCGGAATAATCGGGCATCCCGTCTTCTGTGCTATTTTAAAAGAACCGTCCTTAAACGGCAAAAGCGTCGTTGCATCCTCCCGGTCACGATTTCTCGTTCCCTCTGGGAAAATACAGATAGAAATGCCGGACTTCACCTGATCGATAGCGGTCAGAATGGTCTTAAGTCCCTGCTTTAAATCCTTGCGGTCAAGAAACAGACAATACAGACGGCGCATCCATATTCCCAGCAGCGGAACCTTATTGACACCATCTTTGGAAATATACCCGGTCAGATTCGGACACTGTGCATAAGTAATGACAATATCAAAAATGCTGCGGTGATTTCCAATATAAAGTACAGCCTGATCCGTTGGTACATGTTCTTTTCCCTCAACAGTCAGATGAACCCCCGCCAAAAAAGATACACAGCGCAGTCCCCACTGCACAATCCGAAGCTGGCTGATATCGGCTGCATGTTTATCAAATTTTGCGATAATCCATTCGATTCCGAGAACCGGCAGTCCAAGAATCAAAAATAAAAAAACATAAATGACTACGATAATTGTCCGCATTTTCTTCCTCCATAAAAAAAGCCTGAAGCATTTCATCTTCAGGCTTTTTCACTTTTTGCTTAAACCTGGAACGTTGACAGTGCATCCAGCAGGCTCTGGGCCTTGGTCGTAAGACTCTGGGATGCTTCATCCAGATTCTTGATTGCATCCAGCTGCGTACCTGCTGCCGAATGTACCGATGAAGAACATTCTGCCGTCTGGGTGGACGCATCGGAAATACTCTCGATTGCACTGAGTGTCTCGTTTCGTGCACCATTCATTTCCTGCACATTATTCGAAATCGTCTGCAGTGCCTGAATCAGCTGCGCTACAAGCTGGTCAATCTGTTTAAAGGAATTTGTGGTATCCTCTACAACGGAAGACTGGGAAGAAACTGCATCTTCCGCCTGTCTTGCGATATTTACCACTTCTCCCGTCTTGGAAACGATTTCATCTACAATGGAAGAAATCTGGGAAGAAGAAGCAAGACACTGATCGGCAAGCTTTCGGATTTCTTCTGCGACCACAGAAAATCCTCTGCCGGCATCTCCCGCACGCGCTGCCTCAATGGACGCATTCAGGGAAAGTAAATTCGTCTGTTCCGCAATATCATTGATCGCAGAAACAATGTTGCTGATGGATTTTGATTTTTCTTCCAGTTCCTGTATTGACTGAATGACATTTCTTGTAATGTTTGCAGTGGTCTCGGATGTCTGCGTAAGTGTCTGTACAGAAGATATACCGGTGGTAATGGTTTCTCCGGTTGCAGAAGTAAGTTTTCCCAATTCATCTGCATTGGAGCTTACATTATTAATCTTTCCCGATAAGGAATCCATCTGACTCATACAGTTATCGGAACCGGTATCCAGTTTGTTCACACCACTCTCAATCTCTTCAACTGCACTCTGAATATTCTTAGAAGTTTCAAGGAATGTTCCGGATGCCTCTGCCACATGAATTGCCGCTTCTCCAACCTGCTGACTCACATCATTGACATCCAGAATCAGCGATTTCATATGCTCTACGGTATCATTGACACCATCACACAGTAAACCAAATTCATCTTTGTGCTTTGCGGAAAGATGAACCGTAAGGTTTCCATTGGAAACTTTGCGCAGCTGACGCAGAATATATTTGATGGTTCCTGTCATCTGACTCGAAAGGAATAACCCAAGTGCAAGTGCGATGATCATACAGACAATCACAAGTACGGTTGTCAGCTGTTTGATTCCGGATGACTGCTCAAGCAGACGGTCAGAAGGAATCAGTGCCGCAACCATAAGATCTCCGGCTGAAAGTTTACTGTATACAAACATGTATGACTTTCCATTAAATGTAATCATCTGGTTTCCGGAATCTTTTTTCCCGTTCAATGCTTTCTTATAAAAACTTGTACCGTAAATCAGTGCTTTTTCCGTCTTGACGGATTCATCGGAATAAAACTCTTTTCCATCCGTATCCGTAATTAATGCTACATAGCCTCCCTTTCCAGGGTCCAATGACTGCATGGCGGAACGGATAAAGGAATCACTGATGTTTATGATCATCATGGCCGGCTGATTGTTCATTTTTTTGGTAATTCGCAGACAGTAGGAATCAATTCCCAGATCCAGTGCTTTATCCGAACTTTCATCTGTCCCGAAGAAGTACCAGTTTGTTGCACTTTTGCTGACCAGCTTTCCCTGATCGCATCCCACGTAATCCGTATAAACATTGCGGTCACGAACAATTCCCTGACAATCAATGGTACGCTTGTTGTCCGCGATAATATAGGCACCCTGTATCTTACTGTCAAGTGCCATCTTATTGCGCAGTCTGCCCTGATAGTCTTTGCGCACGGAGCTCTCATCATACATATCCATCAACCCCGCAAAATACTTACGCAGATCCGACTCGGTCAGATAGGTCTTAAATTCGTCCTTCTCACTCGTGATAACCAGATTGATATACTGCTGCATCGTATCAGCAGTCTGCTGTACAGATTCTTTGTATGTATCCACAATGGCATTGGACGCATTATTGTAAGAAGTAATACCAAGAACCAGTACACCTATCACCGGAATTAAAAAAGCCCCAACCAGCCGCATCGCAATGCTGCGATAGAATGGAATTTCCGATTTTTCCTTTTTCTGCCCACCGGATGACTCTTTCATTTTTATCTTTTTTTCCTTCCGGGAAGCATTGTCACGTTTCGGTATTTTCTTTGTTTTTTCTTTTTTTACCTTTTCTTTCTTTAGTTTATTTACTTTCTGCTCATCGTTTTTTCTCATATTGCATACGCCTCCGTTAATTCAGACGATTTCTCCCCCACCTATAATATAGATAATATACTACAATCTGACAAAAAACTCAACTTAAAACTACTATGATTTGTTATACTTTACTATTTTAACACAACAATACTGCATGGCGGCATCTCCAGTTTCCCATCTTTCAGCTGTACCGTCTCTTCCTTCAGTGTCAGGCTTCCCTCCAGGTTCATATTTTCAAGTGCTGTTCCCTTCAGGTCAACCGTACCGTTTCCTTCCCCAAGATTATACACAATTCCGATGGTACTGTCCTGATACGTTTTCGTGATTGCCGCCTGTGAATCTTTACACAGACTTTCTACTTTTTCTATGGTTCCCCTTGCAATTTCCGGATTCTGATTCCGCAGACAAAGCGCATTTTTATAGTAACTTAAGATAGAATCCTTATCCTTTTCCTGTTCATCTTCTGCCGGAAACGGAGATTCAATTCCGGCATCCATATCTGCCGGTCCCTTTGTCATTCCTGTGGTGTCAGTTTTTGACCACACCATCGGAATACGCTTATTTTCATCCTTTGTTCCGGAACTGTTCATGCCAATTTCTTCCCCATAATAAACAAACGGACTGCCGTTCATTGTCATCAGGAGACCTGCTGCTGTCTTAATCTTATCCGGATCATTCACCAGCGTATTGGCAATCCTTGCCATATCGTGATTGGACAAAAACGGTGCATCAATATAATCCGGATTTTTTTGGGAGAAATCATTCTGATATTTCAGCATGGAATTCACAAGGCTTACCGGATCGCCCTTTCTTACCGCATTGACCAGTGCCCCTTTTGCCGTTCCCGCATCAAAATTAAACATGCTTGGTGTTCCACTCGCATAATAATCCGCAATGACATTCTCACTCGCCCACACTTCAGATACCATATAAAACTGTGGATTTTTTTCTTTACAGTATGTGTATAATTTATTTAAAATATCACAATTCGCATTGGTTGCATTTTCTTCATAATGCATGGCCGCATCCATCCGGAACCCATCCACACCAAGATCTATCCAGTAATCCGCAACTTCTTCAAATTCCTTCTGTACTGCCGGGCTTTTCAGATTCAGATCCGGCATTTCCGACCAGAAGGATCCCTCATACCACCAACTGCTGCTTCCCGGCACTGCATAGTAGGTTGTTCCCTCCTGCTTGTCAGAAAAATGATAATAATCCACATACGGACACACCGTATCGTCCGGTTTTTCTCCTGCCTTCAGACCTGCAAGATACTCACATGCCTGTGTAAACCATGGATGCTGGGAAGAACTGTGATTCATTGCCACATCAATGATCAGCCGGATACCTTTTTCATGACACGCACTTGCCAGCTCTTTAAAATCATCCGCCGTACCATATGCCTCGTCCACCGCTTCGTAATCCGTTGTATCATATTTATGATAGGTTGGGGAAGGCATGATCGGCATGAGCCAGATTCCGTTGCATCCCAGATCTGAGATGTAATCCAGCTTTTCTTCCACACCCTTTAAATCACCCATGCCGTCCCCATCACTGTCATAAAAGGAGCCGACAAAAATTTCATAGTAATTACGGTAATTATCATCAATTATATTTAATTTTGCATCCTGTGTACCGTTCCCCGAAATACAGCCTGCAAGCACCCCGGCAAAAAGCACCAGCACAACAACTGCCGACAAAATTCTTTTTTTCATAACCTTTCCTTTCTTCATCGGATGAAAAAAGCCGGTGGTCAAACGACCACCGGCTTTCTATCTTTCATCATTAACCCTTTACAGCGCCTGTCAGACCATCTACATAGAATTTCTGCATAAATACGAAGAGAATAGAGATCGGGATAGACACAATAACTGCTGCTGCAGCCCATCTTGTAAACCATCCGTTTACAAACTCTTTCTCCAGCATATTGTACAGGAGAAGTGATACCGTCCAATACTTATCCTTTGGTCCAACAATAACACGTACAAATACGAAGTCAAGCCATGGAGCAAGGAATGCCGTAAGGATCGTATATACAACGATTGGTTTACTGAGCGGAAGGATGATCTTGTAAAATACCTGGAACTGATTACATCCATCCAGAATCGCTGCCTCTGACAGAGACTTTGGTACCGTATCAAAGAATCCCTTTGCGATATAAAATCCAACACCAGATCCTGCAGAATAAATCAGAATCAGAGCGATACGAAGCCCACTTCCCTCGGTCAGTCCAACTGCTTTTAAAATAAAGTATACTGCAACCATGGACATGAATGCCGGGAACAATCCAAGGATCATTGCCAGATTCATAAATGCTTTACGCATTCTAAAGCGCAGTCTTGACATACAGTAAGATACACTCAGTACGAATGTCGTTGAAATCAAGCATGAAAAAATGGAAATGATCAGCGTATTTATAAAAGCTCTCGGGAAGTTCAACAATGTTGTCTCCGTAAAGAGTCTCTTATAGTTATTAAATGTCAGTTCTTTTGGGAAGAAGTATGCGGTATATGCACCACTTTCCCCTCGCAAACTTGTCATGATAATCCAGAAAATCGGGAATAACCAGATCACTACCAGGATGGCAAGGATTATATGTACCAATGAATTTTTTGCAATTTTCTTTGCCCGGCCAGCGGTCATAGGGCGTTTGCTTACTTTTGCACTGCTCATTACATGAATCCCTCCTCATCTTTGTATGCTTTCGTATTTCTATAGGTGACTAATGCCACAATAGAAAGAACTACGAATGTTAAGATACCAATCACGGCACCGATGTTGTAATACTGATAATCAACGGTTAACTTGTACAGCCATGTTACCAGAAGGTCGGTCTTGCCCGCCGTTTCCCCAACCGGAGTCGGCTTACCTGCAGATAACAGATAGATAACGTTGAAGTTATTGATATTACCTGTAAACTGTGTAATGATATAAGGTCCCATAATAAACATAATATATGGCAATGTAATTTTGCGGAAAATCTGTGCGGCATTGGCACCATCAATCTTAGCTGCCTCATACAACTCTGCCGGTACATTCTGCAATACACCGGTAACCTGAAGCATGGTGTACGGAATACCAACCCAGCAGTTAATTAAAATAACCGATACACGCGCCCACATCGTATTGGTCCAGAACGGAAGCGGATTCTGGATAAGCCCCCACTCCATCAGCAGGTTGTTGATCGCCCCATGTTCCTGAAGCATCTGTCTCATAACCAGTAAAGATACAAACTGTGGTACTGCAATGGAAATAACAAAACAGGTACGCCAGAATGCTTTACACTTTGTCTCTTTGCGGTTGATGACAATCGCAAGGATCAGTCCCAGGAAGTTACATAAGAATGTTGCACATACTGCCCAGACAATGGTCCATCCTAAAACTCTCCAGAATGTCTTGCCTATCTTTCCGCCAAGTCCAAGTACCGTCTTAAAGTTCGCCAATCCAACCCAGTCAAATAAGGTCAGATGCTTGTTGATCGTAGAATAATTGGTAAATGCCATTGGAATCATGAATAACAATGGTAAAACTGTAAAAATAAGAATTCCCATCAATGGGAGAAACATTAATGTCTTGTATAAATTTTTATCAAATAAACTTTTGACATCCTTGCCAAAAGAATTGATTTCTTTCCCCTCTTTTGCGAGGCACTCTGCCATATATGCGCTTCTTAAATTTTCAGCCCACATATAAATAAATAAAAGAGTGATCGCAATCGTAGCAACACCGTATAACAACAATAATACGGAATTGTCACCCTGTACATACTCATATATCTGTTTCTGTTCATTAAATACCTCTTCCTGTTTTCTCCATCCTAATGAAGGAAGCATGGAAAGATAATATGCACCTGCATTGACCATAAACATAATATAGCCAATCTCAATTGCCAAAAAAATTAAACCTTTGATAATCTGCTTGTGGGCGATGTTTCCCAATCCCATTATAAGCGCTGATAACTTAACTGCAGCCCCGCCCTTCGTAAGCGCATTGGATACAGTGTACGGTGTAGCGAAGTCCGACTTCTTTTTGTTTGCACCTATCATACTTATCCTCCCGGCACATGTTACTCTATGCCATATTTATAGACTCATGTATTCCAAGATTCCGGGGAATCCCCAGAACCTTGGAATTGTTTCTTTTGTCTTTTCCTTTTGGGAAAAGATTACTCTGTGAGTGAGCTGTTTAACTGCTCGTTTAATGCTTCTGTCTTTTCCTTAGCATTGTCTGCTGTGATCTGTCCTTCAGCACCGTGTACGAATGCATCACCGAATGGTGTAGCTGCATCCCAGTAAGCCTGCATTGGGATGATTGGCTGAGCGATAGAGCAATTTGCTGCTACGTTTGCCAAAGCTGATGCAACTGCATCCTTGGCAACTTCTTCGTTAGAAGCAAGGTTTGTATTAACAGGAGCCTGCTTTCTTAACTCAAAATGCTTTAACTGTGCGTCTTCGCTTCCTAAGTATGCAGCAAGCTTAACAGCAACTTCCTGATTCTTGCAGTTCGGGTTAACACCAATAGCCTTAGAACCAAGGAATGCCTTCAGCTGGCAGTCTTTTCCGTCAACGTTGATTGTAGGAAGGGCTGCAACACCAACGTTCTCCTCACCAAGGTTCTTAACTACTGCATCATAGTTCCAGTTACCATTGAAGTAAGCATTTACAGATCCATCCTTTAATCCGGCAAGACCAAGGGATCCATCGTTATTGTCCATTACGAAATTCTTGTTGTTGAATAAGTCAACAATGTACTTTGTTACTGCTACAGCGTTGTCTCCGCCGAAGTCATATCCCTTAGATGCATCTGTACCGTCTCCGAAGATTGTACATCCGTTTGCTGCATAGAAGGAAGCAAGATACCAGCCGTTGTCAAATGGGAAAGAAACTTTTCCTTTTTCAAGCATTGTATCAAGGCTCTTTACATCATCTTCTGAGAAGACTCTCTTATCATAATACATAAACCATGTATTTGATGTATAAGGAACACCATAAATATCTCCGTTGTATGTAACAGTTGCTGCCATAGCTTCTGAGTTAGAGCTCTTAACATATTCTGCTGCATCTCCACCAAGCTTTGTTAATGCTCCGGCATCAACCAGATCAGCAATCTGGTCATTTGCGTACATGAATACATCCGCTGCACTTGCAGGATCCTGTAATACGGTGTCTTTTGCATCAGACTCTGAACATGTTACATAATCAAATGTAATGTTCCACTCCGGATGTTCCTCGTTAAATGCCTCACACTCTGTCTTTAACCATGCCCCCTGTGCATCATCCTGATCCTCGGAAGGTCCCATAACAGTAAGTTTTACATCAACTGGTTCTGCTGACTCGGAAGTGCTTCCATTGTTTGCTGCCTGTGTTCCATCATTAGATGCTCCGTTGTCCTTGCTGCCGCATCCAGCGAACATTGTAGCTGTCATTGCTGCAACAAGCATTGCTGCTAATACTTTCTTTTTCATCGTTTTCCTCTCCTTTTTTCAAAAATGATAGTTCAAAAGTATCTATATAAAGCGCCTCTGCGCTCTATATCGTAATTTCTGCGTCATCTGCGGTATACCGCCGCAAGATTCCGTATCCACGCCCGGCGGCTTTCCGCGAGCTGTTCTTTGTTCAATCTCCACCGCCAGTTATACCCCACGGTAGACGGTGCATTCATTCTTGCCTCGTTCCCGAGTTTCAGCAAATCCTGCATCTGTATGATCGCGATATCTGCAATACTTGCGTATGCACACCGGATCAGTGCATCCGGGATTTCTTCCTGACTGCTGATGTTGAGATATTCATACAGATAAGCCAGTTCATATTCTGTCTTGTCCCTGAAATATCCTACAATCGTATCATTGTCATGCGTTCCCGCGTATACCACTGTGTGGCTTCCCGGATAATTATGTGGCAGATGTTCATTGGACGGATCTCCGTCAAATGCAAACATCAGAACTTTTGTGTCCAGCCACCCTGTCTTTGCAAGGAGTTTTTTCACTCCCGGTATCAATGCCTTGCCGCCGTAATCATCGGCGATCACTGTTGTTCCATTCAAAACGGAATTCAAAGCGTCAGTCAGTTTGCGCCCCGGTCCCTTCATCCACCGTCCGCCTGAAGCATCCGTGGCATCTTTCGGAACCATATAATTTTTGACGAACCCGATGAAATGATCCATCCGGATTACATCAAAGAGCTTTGTACTGATCTGCATTCTTCGTTTCCACCAGGAAAACCCATCCTCCTGCATGAGAGGCCAGTTATACAGTGGATTTCCCCATACCTGACCTGTTTCGGAAAACTTATCCGGAATTGCAGCTGCCACATAAGCAGCTTCGCCATTCTCATCCAGTAAAAACTGTTCCGGATGCATCCAGGTATCCACGCTGTCCTTTCCCACATAAAATGGTACATCTCCGATCAGCTGGACTCCTTTGCTGTTGGCATATTCCCTAAGTTTTCCCCACTGCTGGAAGAACTTGTATTGGCAAAACACCCAAAACATGATGTTATTATACATCTCTTTTCGGCACTTTGCAAGCGCAACCGGTTGTTTTTTTTGAATATTTTCCGGCCAGCTCTGCCAGTTCTGGTTTCCATTGGATACTTTCAGTGCCATATACAGTCCATAATCTTCGACCCAGTCCCTGTTTTCTTCTACAAACTGCTGAAATTCCGGTTCGTGTTCGTCAAACCGACCAAATGCTTTCTGCAGAACCAGCGTCCTGTTTTCAAAGAGTGCTGCATAATCAATGGCAGATTTCTGTGTTCCCCAGTAATGGCTCCGGATTTCCTCCGGCGTCAGAAGCTTTTCTCTGGCAAGCTGATCCAGATCAATCAGATAAGGATTTCCGGCAAATGCCGACAAGCTCTGATATGGGCTATCCCCAAAACTTGTAGGTCCGACAGGAAGCACCTGCCAGTACTTTTGTTTCAGATCCACCAGCAGATCCACAAAATGGAATGCTGCATCACCCAGAGTGCCAATACCATACTCTGACGGTAGGCTTGATACTGCAAGAAGGATTCCGGAACCTCTTGCTACTTCCTGTCCTTCCAAGATTCTTCACCCCGTCTTTTAAATCACGAATTCTCCTTCGGATTATTGGAAAAACCATCTAAAAATCTTTTCGGATTGTTTCGTGTTTTTTCGTATCTGTCTTAATTTTAGTTTCTCTACGTCATTTTGTCAATGATTTTGCGTTTTCGGACACCATTTTCCCCACTTTTCACGTATTTTATATCGTGTTTTTGTATATATTCACAACATTATTGCTCTGTTTTTTCGAAACTTTTTTTGAGAAAGAATTGCACAGTTTCCCAAACTGATTTATAATCATTTAAACATAAGAAATCACAGGAGAAAATATATGGCTACAATCAAAGATATTGCCAATCGTCTTGGAGTTTCTGTAAGCACAGTCTCCAAAGGTTTAAACGGCGCAAGTGACATAAGTGATGAGCTGCGGCAGATGGTTCTCGATACCGCTGTGGAGATGGGATACAGCACCAAGCGTTCCAAGAAAGTGGAAAACCGCAAGCTTTGCATTTTCATAGAAAACATGAATTACGAAACAATTGATGAATTCGGATATGACATAGTTCTCGGTTTCAAACAGAATGCGTTCCGCCGCAAATGGGATGTTGATATTCTCCCCATCACCCCGGCATTTCAGGAAGAGGAAAAATACGATACCTTTCTGTTGAAAAACGGCTATTGCGGAGCCTTTCTGATGGGTCTTGCATTGCATGATTCCTGGATCAAGCAGCTGGAAAACACTACCATGCCAACTGTGCTTTTTGACAATTTCATCTCCGGAAATCCAAATGTCTGCTATCTTGGAACCGACAGCTACGAAGGCATCACCATGGCAGTAAATCATCTGGTTAATCTCGGGCATAAAAACATTGCATTCTTAAACGGTTCCTTATACTCACTGGTTTCTGACCAGCGGCAGGAGGCATTCGAAAGTGCTATGGCTGCTGCTTCACTTCCTGTGCAGAAGGATCTGACAGCTTACGGCTACTATGTATCCGACAGTGCCAAATATCATGTTCCCGGATTTCTTTCCGCCGGTGCCACTGCCGTGGTCTGCGGCAATGACCTGATTGCCAAAGGTGTCATTGACGAATGTACGAAGCGCGGATTCCGCGTGCCGGAAGACGTCAGTGTTGTTGGTTTTGACGACATATCCATTGCTGCCACTTTTGACCCGCCGCTTACCACAATCCGTCAGGAACGCAACGAGCTTGGCCGTTGTGCTTACGATATTTTAAATTCCCTGATCCATCACATCCCGATCAGCAAAACGCTGCTGCGTCCTAAGCTGATCGAGCGTGAATCTACTGCGCGCTGTGCGCACCGCGACTGACAATATTTTTTATTTTATCCGCATAATCGCTTATGCTTTATGCGCATTCTTTTTAAGATTTTCCAACAATACCTTATTTCATTTTTTAATAATCTGCACAAAAAAAGACCGACACAATGTCGGTCTTAAAAGAATGGGCAGAGGTGGATTCGAACCACCGAAGCAATTTGCAGCAGATTTACAGTCTGTCCCCTTTGGCCACTCGGGAATCTGCCCATTTCCATCAGAATGCAAAGCACTCTGACAATTTGGAATTATAGCATAATTTTTATTCTGTGACAAGTCCTTTTTCTTTTATTATTTATCCAGTGCCACCGGATCCCAGCCGTAATCTTTGTAATATTGGATGTCTAGATGATTCTGCTTTACATAATCACGAAGCATTTTTATACGAATTTTTTTATGTGCCTCCGCGGTATCCATCAGTTTCTGCGGATCTACCTGATATCCTTCGCAGAATTCACGAATACTTGTGCCATAGTAAGATCCGTCCCCTGCTACTTCTTTATCCTTAAAAATATAACTGCCATTTCCATACGAAACAAAATGTAACCGTGCAGGCATTTCACTTCCACTGTCACTCATCAGCGTATTTCCGTTCCGGTAGTATGTTTCCCACCAGAAATTTCCAAAAATAAACAGATCATTTCCGGTTCTGACTGTTTTCACAATGACCGGCTCCGGCACATAAATATAAATTCCACCGTTTTCCAGATATTCATACTCGTTTCTGTTTTTAATCATGTAATCACAGACAAGTTTCATAATTTCATCGTCTCCCTGATAAGCAAATTCCGGCAGTCCTGTATGCTGCGTATTCTCTTCCGTCGCAGTTTCCGTCTGTATCTCATCAGAATACGTCTGTACCAAAAGCTTTTCCTTCGAAATTTTCTCCGTGTCATCCGCCGGGCAGGAATACAATTCATAATCATCTCCACCGATAATAACTAAAGCACTGCGATACTGTCTGCCAGCCCTATCCGTCCATACAATACACTGCTGACTGTAAACGCCCGTTTCTTTGCCATCTTTACCGAAATTTATCAGACTGTTCCAATAGTCCCCGTCTGCCATACCAGAAAATGTGTCCAGGGAATTTTCTGCGGAAAACGTTTTCCACTCCCGGTAAACCAGTTCCAGTTTTCGAACATCCTCCGTCACGGAAAGCGCGGATGATACATCAGTCTTTTTAAGATCATACACATACATCTGCGTTGGCTGCTGTTCCTTTTTCTCATTAAAAATATATATGGTGTCTTTCTGCAGCAGCACACGGGTATGGATACTGTCGGTATTAAAATAATTGCAGTCCATTGCCTGCAGATCCAGTGCCGCCAGAAGCCTTTTTTCCTGCCGTCCATATACCATCAGTGCGCGTTCATTGGCAAATACCACATATTTTTCAGAACATCCTGCCAGTTCCGGTGCATACACTTCATTTTTCAGCTTCAATCCTTCGTCTGCCGCTTTCTTCTGCTGTACCGGAAGTCCGCAAAATTCCCGGATAGAATCAAACAATGCGCCATCCGTTGCGGCATTGACACCTACGCCGGTCAACAGGCAGACTGCAATCACACAGGTTCCGGCCAATGCCGCTGCAAATGTTTTCCGGCCATGCGGCTGCCACCCGGATCGTATGGCCTGCTTCCACTTCTGTCCTCTTCCTGAAATTGTACTCTGAAGCCGGTTCCACATCTGCTCTTTCCGTTCCTGATCCGGTGACGTCTGATCAATCGTATATTTGAAAATTTCTTCCCATTTTTCAGGATCACTCATCATTTTATTTTCCCTCCCTTTCCCAATTTTGCGGAATCTCCCCTGCTTTTTTGAGCTCTTCTTTCAATTTCCTGCGTCCTGCAGCAAGCTGCGTCTGCAATGTACTTTCTTTTCGTTTCAGAATCCCAATCAGTTCCCGTATGGAATAGCCTTCATAATAATACAGATACAGCAGAATCCGGTATTTGGGTTCCAGCGACTCCAGTGCCAGCCACACAACATTTTCCATATGGTTTTCCGATGCAATACCCGGTTCCGGCATTTCTTCCAGTGTGCTGCAATGTTTCCGCTCATAACTTTTCAGTACATCTTTGCACTGATTTTTCGTTGCGGTCAGAATCCATGCCGTTTCATGATCTGTGTCCCGGAAACTTATTTTTTTCTCCCAGACTTTCAGAAATACCATCTGTACCATGTCTTCCGCATCACTTTGGCTGCCCAGCATAACCAGTGCCAGTCTATAAACACGATTCACCTGCCGGTTATATAATGCCTGAAAATCTTCCATTGGAGTGTCATTTGTTTTTTTCATGCCTGCCCTCCTGTTTCCAACTATTATATACACGATTCATCATGGGGAAATATCTTTCAGAATAAAATTTTTGAATAATTTCAGATAATAAAAAAGACAGCTTCGAACGCTGCCTTTTAGGAGAAGGTATTTTTACTATGGGGTATAGCAAAAACTATATATAATGTATTGGGGGTTTTACGAGAATTATAATATCATACTCTCTCACATAAGTGTTCACAAATGTTACAAAAATTCACTTCTATTTTTGTGCATATTGTACATATTCAGTCTCTATTTTGAAATTATGCCGCCAAAATACTTTCTCAAGAAGGCAACGTATCATTCTGAAAAACCCTGATTTTTGTTTTGATGCGCTGCAGTGCATTGTCGATCGCTTTCGGGGATTTCTTCATTTTTTCTGCAATCTGCTGGTAATTTAACCCCGACAGATAATCATCTAACACCTCACACTCCATTTTACTCAGGCTCTGGCGTACTTTTTTCAGAAACAGTTCAAAGTTTTCCTGATCGATCATGCGCTGTTCCGGATTATCTGAACGCTCCGATTCGAGATACTCTGCCAGCGGCTGTCCCTCTTCACTCACCTCCGAATAAAAAGAAACATAGGAGTTTAACGGTGCATGTTTTTTCCGGTTGGATGCCTCTATGGCACTGTAAATCTGTCTTGTGATGCACAGTTCTGCAAAATGGAAAAACGAAGTTTCTCTCTCTTCCCGGTAATCGCGGATTGCTTTAAACAGACCGATCATCCCCTCCTGGATAAGATCATCGGTATCGCCCCCGATCAAAAACATGGCATTCGCCTTTTTCCGCACAAGTGGTTTGTACTTGTCCAACACATAATCCATGATCGCGGCATCCCCAGCCCGAAGCTGCCGCAAAAGTGCTTCATCACTTAACCTGTCATAGGCTGTCTGCTCTTTTCCCGGATCATTGTCCCTATATTTTTCCATACCTGATCTCCCTGCACAATCGTTCCAAACCGCATCCACGCCCTGCGGATGCGCCATATCCAGAAGTTACTGCAGACGCTGTCTCACGATCTCATATGCCAGCACGCCTGCGGCTACCGATGCATTTAAGGAATCAATATCCCCTTTCATCGGAATGGATGCGATAAAATCACAATTCTCTTTTACGAGTTTGCTGACACCCTCGCCCTCGTTTCCGATCACAAGACCGATCGGTCCTTTTAAGTCGAGTTTGTACATCTCGGTTCCGCCCATGTCAGCACAGGCAAACCATAAACCTTTTTCTTTCAGCTCCTTGATGGCTGCAGTCAGATTTGTCACTTTTGCGACAGGCGTATAGTTGATCGCACCTGCTGAAGTCTTTGCAACCGTTGCAGTCAGTCCCACTGCCCGGCGTTTTGGAATGATCACTCCATGCGCTCCTGCCAGATTTGCGGTACGGATGATCGCACCAAGATTATGCGGATCCTCAATATTATCCAGAATAAAAATAAACGGTGGTTCCCCTTTTTCCTCTGCATTTTTTAAAATATCTTCCACTTCCGCATACTCATATGCTGCGGCAACTGCAATGACACCCTGATGCTTTTTTGTCTCGGATAACTGGTCTAAACGTTCCTTATCCACAAAATTGATAATCGTGTCATGTTTTCTTGCCTCTCTGACAATTGTCCGCACCGGTCCATCCTGACATCCATCCAAGACAAACAGTTTGTCTATTGTTTTTCCGGAACGGAATGCCTCTAGCACCGCATTACGTCCCTCTATTTTCTGTTCTTCATATCCCATGAAATTCTTTTTCCCTTTCTCTTATCGTGATCTCATCACTCAATCATTTCGCTGCTTGCAAGATATAACTATAGTTTTAGTCTCATCTCTTCCACGCCAGTTTTCACCAGCTCGACCAGACGCTCAAATTCGTCTTTCAGATACAGATATCCCATAAGCGCCTCAAATCCGGTTGCCTTACGGTAATCCGACATCGTGGCATTTTTTGCCATGGTAAAAGATTTGGCGTTGCGCCCCCTCTTATACACGGCTGCCTCCTCCTCTGTCAGAATCGGAAGCAGCACCTCCATCATCTCCGCCTGTGTGTGTGCCTTTACGATCTGGCTGGTGCGCTTGTGGAGTTCACTCGCTCTCGTGTTGCCTTTGGCTACTACCAGAGACCGGATCACAAGGTCGTAGATACCATCTCCGATATAAGCCAGTGTCAACGGTGAATATGTGCGGATGTCGACATCCGGGATTTCAAATTGTTCTTTTAAATAAGAATCGATTCCTTTTTCCATCTCTCTTTACTCCGCTTTATGCCATACCACACCTTCGCGGGTGTCTTTGATGACAATTCCTTTTGCAAGCAGTTCATCACGGATGGCATCTGCTTTTGCAAAATCTTTTGCTTTCTTTGCTTCTTTTCTCTCCTCAATTTTGGCAAGGACAAAGCTCTCAAGTTCAGCGTCAACGCCTTCCGTTGTCTCTGTGCTCTTTGCATTTTCCAGATTCAGGGAAAGAACTTTGTCAAAATCTTTGATCAGCTCGTATTTTGTAATATCGTTCGTGTCTGCTTTTAACAGATCATATAAAACAGTGATCGCCATGGAAGTATTCAGATCGTTCGAGATCGCATCCACGAATTTTGCCTTGTATTCTGCAAATACGTTCTGGTCTGTCTCGCCCTCTTTTTTCAGTCCGGCAACACGTTTTACCAGTTTGTTGTAAGCGGCTTTGGTGTTATCCATGATCTCATAAGAAAACTCAAGCGGTTTTCTGTAATGGGACTGTAAGCAGAACATCCGGTATACGATCGGGTCGTACCCTTTTTCCTGTAATAAGGAAACGGTGAGGAAATCTCCTTTGGATTTACTCATTTTACCGGATTTGTCATTCAAATGCTGTACATGGAACCAGTAATTGCACCATTTGTGTCCGAGGTAGCTCTCAGACTGTGCGATCTCATTGGTGTGATGTGGGAAAATATTATCCACACCGCCACAATGGATATCCATGTACTCGCCAAGATGTTTGATACCGATGCAGGAGCACTCAATATGCCATCCCGGATAACCGACGCCCCATGGGCTATCCCATTTCAATGCCTGGTCTTCAAATTTGGATTTGGTGAACCAGAGCACGAAGTCTGTCTTGTTTTTCTTATTGGTATCCTCATCGACATCATCCCTTACACCGACTAAAGTCTCAAGTTCTGCCTGTGTGGAGAAAACATAGTAATTATCCAGTTTGGACGTGTCAAAGTAAACGTTTCCGCCTGCCTGATAAGCGTAGCCCTTTTCTAACAGCCCCTCGATCATTTTAATAAATTCAGGAATGCAGTTCGTTGCAGGTTCCACAACGTCCGGTGTCTTGATGTTTAATTTTTTGCAGTCCTCAAAAAATGCATCTGTGTAAAACTTTGCGATCTCCATAACTGTCTTATGTTCACGCTTTGCACCCTTTAACATTTTATCTTCCCCGGTATCTGCATCGGAAGCCAGATGTCCTACATCTGTAATGTTCATGACACGTTTTACATCATATCCGACATAACGGAGTGATTTTTCCAGAACATCTTCCATGATATAACTTCTCAGGTTTCCGATATGTGCAAAATGATACACCGTAGGTCCGCAGGTGTACATTGCGATTTTGCCGTCCTCATGAGGAATCACGGTCTCGATTTTTTTTGTGAGCGTATTGTAAAATTTAAAATTATTTTCCATTTGTGTTCTCCATTTTCTTTCTATATTATTTTAACTTTGAAAAAGCGTTTCACTTCCTATTATTAATCCTGTCTGACTTTCCGGTCAACCTCTTTCAACTGGCGTTCCAGATCAAGCACACGATTGACAAGCTCGGCGTTCTCTCTCTGTAAAAGAGTAATGTCCTCTTTGACCGGATCCGGCAGATGACACTGATCCATATCGCTTCGTGGAATTTTTATGTTGTCGCGTTTTACCACACGTCCCGGAACACCGACAACGGTGCAGTTTGGCGGAACTTCCTCCAAAACCACGCTTCCGGCTCCGATCTTGGAATTTTCCCCGACCGTAAAAGAACCAATGATTTTTGCGCCGGCACTGATCATGACATTGTCGCCGATCGTTGGATGACGCTTTCCGGTCTCTTTTCCGGTTCCGCCTAATGTCACACCCTGATATAAGGTAACGTTATCACCGACGATCGCGGTCTCTCCTATGATAACACCGCTTCCATGATCGATGAAAAAACCTTTTCCAATCGTTGCACCCGGATGTATCTCGATCCCTGTTTTTCTCGCCGCACGCTGGGAAAGAAACCTTGCCCAGAAATAATGCCCTTTCAAATACAGTTTATGTGCACGTCTATAACTTAGCATAACACGAAAGCTTGGATAAAGCAAAACTTCCATCGGTGATTTGATCGCCGGGTCACGCTCTTTTATCACTTGAAACTCTTCCTTCACATGCTGGATGATTCCCATACTTCTTGCCCCTTTTCTTTTTATTAATAAATCAAAAAACGGATTATCTCATCTCCAAGAGACGAAATAATCCGCGGTTCCACTCTAATAAAAATCAATTGATTTTCCCTTAAGACACGTAACGTGTGTAACCCGAATCAGAATACTTAAGTTCTGCCATCACAGACCTTTTTTCCCCTGATCAGCTCCCGGAGGCACTTCGTGAATTCTCTTTCGCAAGACTGCTTTCAGCCGGTGACAGTCTCTCTCTTTGCGCTGCCCAAATTCCTACTCTTTCCGTTCATCGCTTTGCTATTCATTTATCCGGAACATTTTTCATTCCTAATATAGTGTATGCAGTCCGCCCGGATTTGTCAAGAATTTTTCTTATGACTGCTTTCTGCATCCGGCGCAGCCTTCGCATCCAGCCTGGGAATCTGCCACTGCCACACTGCTCTCATAAATGGTTGTCAGCGCACAGATCGCCTGCGACGAGATTCCCTGCTCTGTTCCTGTAAAACCAAGACCTTCCTCGGTCGTTGCTTTCACATTAACCTGACTTACATCAATATGCAATGCTGCCGCAATATTCTTCTCCATCTCCTCAATGTACGGACGCATTTTCGGTTTCTGAGCAATGATCGTTGCGTCGATATTCTCCACAATATATCCTTTTTCCTCGATCAGTTTTGTAACATGCTCTAATAATTTGATACTCGAAATTCCTTTGTACTGTGGATCTGTATCCGGGAAATGTTTTCCGATATCGCCAAGTGCTGCCGCCCCAAGCAGTGCATCCATGATCGCATGCAGCAAAACATCTGCATCCGAATGTCCCAAAAGCCCCAGCGTATGTGGAATCTTTACACCTCCAAGGATCAAATCCCTTCCTTCTACTAGTTTATGGACATCATATCCCATTCCTACTCGCATTCTTTTTCTCCTTCTATGACGGTTAAACTGTTTTCATTATAGCATACCCATTTTGTAGTTTCTATTACTTTCCATCAACCTTTTTGCACGACTCCATGTACCTCTTTATATTCCTTCGGCGACACCCCGAACTCCTTTTTAAATGCCCGGTAAAAACTGGAGTAATCCTTAAACCCGAACATTGTGTAAACATCGGTAATACTCGTCTCACCCAGGATTGCCGCCTTGGATGCCTGCATCCGTTTCTTCAATATATATTGGTGCACAGACAATCCCATCTGTTCTTTAAAAATATGTGCAATGTGGTATTTACTGACAAAAAACTGCCCTGCAAGCTGCTCTAAAGACAGCTCCTCATCCAGATGGTCATCAATATAATAAATAATGTTCTGATAAAGATTCTGTTCCTCTTTCTCACTCTTCGGATTCTGCTGTTCATAGACAATACGGTTCAGCTGAAGAACAAGGTCATTCACACAGAGGGAGACCTTTGCCTCTTTTCCAAAACGCTCCGACTTAATCTCCTCGATCAACTGGAAAATCCGGTACTGGATCGTATTAAACGTGATCAGATCATTGTGAAAAATATATGTTTTCTTTACCAGAACATTCTGCATCAGATATCCGTAAGAGGAAGAAACTTCCATCAACTGGTTGCAATATTCCACACTGATCCAGAATACAAACCTCCGGTAAGGGATCTCATTTCCATGCACCATCGCCATGTGCTTTATCCCCGGAGGTATCAGCACCATATCTCCATATTTTAAAGGATACTGCTCCCCCTCGATCCAGATGGAGACATCCCCTTCCAGGAAAAAATAAAACTCATAGTAATCATGCGAATGTATGGAAACCTTTTCAGATGCCGGCTCATTATAATAGTAGATTTCAAAATCCCGGGACAGCATGTATTGTCTCGTGGAAAACTTGGTCTGAAGATTTTTTGCCATGTGTGTTTCCTTTCCTGCCTGTAAACAGCCTGCTGCTGTTTCTTATGTGTCTGCACTTTTCACTGCCTGCATACATTATATCATGTGCAAAACCAGCACATGATCAACATTCGTCGCTCGCCGAACACATGCATGTGTTCTTCTCGCTTGCACTCATTTTATCATTCAACCGCAACTTTTGCAATGTGAACAACAACTCTGTCAATTTTCTTTTTTCCTCTTTTGGATATAATAAGCTTATCAAAACAAAAACCTGCTGCCACACGGCAGCTTCACAATTTTTTCTAAGAAAGGAAACAAGAAACTATGGAAATGACATTAAGATGGTATGGTTCCAAATTCGACACTGTAACATTAGAGCAGATTCGCCAGATCCCGGGCGTAACAGGCGTTATCACAACTTTATATGATACCGCACCTGGAGATGTATGGAGCAGAGAACGCATTCAGGAAATGAAAGCAGAAGTTGCTGCTGCAGGACTTCATGTAGCGGGTATCGAGAGCGTAAATGTTCATGATGCGATCAAGACAGGTTCCGCTGACCGTGACAAATACATCGATAACTACATCGAGACTTTAGAGAATCTTGGAAAAGAAGATATCCATCTTGTATGCTACAACTTCATGCCTGTATTCGACTGGACACGTACAGAGCTTGCACGTAAAAGACCGGACGGTTCCACAGTTTTAGCTTACACACAGGAAGCTGTAGATGCCATCAATCCAGAAGATATGTTCGCTTCTATCTCCGGTGATATGAACGGAACTGTTATGCCGGGCTGGGAGCCGGAACGTATGGCTAAGATCAAAGATCTTTTTGCAATGTACAAAGACATCGATGATGAAAAACTGTTTGAAAATTTAAAATATTTCTTAGAGAGAATCATGCCTGTATGTGACAAATATGACATCAACATGGCAATCCACCCGGATGATCCTGCATGGAGCGTATTCGGACTTCCACGTATCATCATCAATAAGAAAAACATTCTCCGTATGATGGAAATGGTAGATAACCCACACAACGGTGTTACTTTCTGCTCCGGTTCTTACGGAACAAACCTTGAGAACGATCTTCCGGATATGATCCGTTCCTTAAAAGGACGCATCCACTTTGCACATGTCCGCAACTTAAAATTCAACAGCCCGACAGATTTCGAAGAGGCAGCACATCTTTCTTCTGACGGAACATTTGATATGTACGAGATCATGAAAGCACTTTACGATATCGGATTTGACGGACCGATCCGTCCAGACCACGGACGTATGATCTGGGGCGAAGTTGCAATGCCGGGTTACGGTCTGTACGACAGAGCTTTAGGTGCAACATACTTAAACGGTTTATGGGAAGCAATTGAAAAAGGAGAGACAAGACATGCAGTTAAATAGAGCAGGTTTAGCAGATAAAAGTGCATGGGAAGCTAAGGGTTATGCCCTTCCTTCCTTTGATTATGAAACAGTACAAAAGAATACAAAAGAGAATCCATTCTGGGTTCACTTCGGTGTTGGTAACATCTTCCGTGCATTCCAGTGCAACGTTGTCCAGAACCTTTTAAATGCAGGTGTTCTTGACCGCGGATTGACCGTTGCAGAGGGATATGACTACGAGATCATCGAGAAAATGAACCGTCCACACGACGATTTAAGCATTCTCGTTACTTTAAAAGCAAACGGAACCGTTGAGAAATCCGTTACCGGAAGTATCATGGAATCCCTCGCTTTAGATTCCCACGATGACACACAGTTCTCCCGTTTAAAAGAGATTTTTGCAAAAGATTCCCTTCAGATGTGTACTTTCACCATCACAGAAAAAGGTTATAACTTAAATACTCCGGACGGAAACTTTATGGCTGCTGTTGCAGAAGATATGAAAAACGGACCGGAAAGACCAGAGAGCTACATCGGTAAAGTTGCTGCATTAGTTTACGCACGTTACGTTTCCGGTAAGAAACCGATCGCCATGGTAAGTATGGATAACTGCTCCCACAACGGAGATAAGTTAAAACTCGCCATCACTACTTTTGCAAAAGAGTGGGCAAAAAATGGTGTTGTAGAAGAAGGATTCGTTTCCTATACAGAGGACGAAAATAAAGTTTCCTTCCCATGGACTATGATCGATAAGATCACACCAAGACCAGACGCTTCCATCGAGGCATTATTGCAGAAAGATGACATCGAAGGTCTTGATCCGGTTATCACAAGCAAAAATACTTACGTTGCTCCATTCGTAAACGCTGAGGAAACAGAGTACCTTGTCATCGAAGACAAGTTCCCGAACGGACGTCCTGAGTTAGAAAAAGGCGGTCTTATCTTCACAACCCGCGAGACAGTAGATAAAGTAGAGAAGATGAAAGTCTGCACCTGCTTAAATCCACTTCACACAGCACTTGCTGTATTCGGATGTTTATTAGATTATAACCTCATTTCCGCAGAGATGAAAAATGAGACTTTGGTAAAATTAGTAGAAGGTATCGGATACAAAGAAGGTCTTCCGGTTGTTGTAAATCCTGGCATTCTTGATCCAAAAGAGTTTATCGACACTGTACTTAATGTACGTGTTCCAAACCCATTCATGCCTGATACACCACAGCGTATCGCAACCGATACTTCCCAGAAACTGGCAATCCGTTTTGGTGAGACGATCAAAGCTTACGCTGCTTCCCCTGAACTGAATGTTTCTGATATTAAATTAATTCCATTGGTATTTGCCGGATGGCTTCGTTATCTTATGGCAATTGATGACAACGGAAATGAATTTACCTTAAGCCCAGACCCAATGTTAGACGAGGTCCGTCCTTATGTTGCAGACATTAAACTCGGAGATTCTTTTGACGCTGATGCAAAATTAAAAGATATCCTCTCTAACGCTAAGATTTTTGGTATAAATCTTTACGAAGTTGGACTTGCAGAGCTTACCTGCCAGTACTTCACAGAAATGACCAGAAAACCTGGCGCTGTTATGGAAACATTACAGAAATATGTCGGCTGATCTTTCAAATTACTCTTTATAAATGTAAAAAACAGCCGCACCGGGATTTTTATGAATCTCGGTGCGGCTGTTTTTTTGTTTTTCTTCATTTGCATCTCCTTTTCATTCACAGCACTGTATCAATGTAACCATATCCAGCCTGTCCATATCATTATATAAAGTCTTTTCCTTTATCCATAATCTCATAGAAATTCTTGTGCCTTTTTTCAAATCTGTAAACTGAATTAGTTCATCATTAGTATTAACAATTTTTATCTGATCTGAATTATAAATTTGATAATGCTCTGTAAGCCCGCAACCATTCGTTCCATCACCCTTTACTACTATTTTTCCACTATCAGCTTCTGTGATTACTCCCTCGAATGGAATATTTTTTAATGAAACTGCTGGCGAAAAAAATAATAATTTCACATTTACCAATATACTGACTACAAACAGAACAATAAAAATGACTAAACAAATTTTTTTCTTCATAATCTCTCCTAACAATTGAATATTCAGCTTTACAGGAAGTTAAAACGATCGTTTAAGCGTGAAAACTATCTATAGTTTACATAAAACGTATTGCATTGATTCTTTTCCTTTTTCCATTTCCTTACGAAAATTTTTCACTGCATCTTCAAATTTTTGTTCAATAAGCGTTGGTTCTTTTTCCATGATAGTCTCCATATTTAGAAAGATTTTTATTATTTACCATAACATTCATTTTGTAAATACTTAATCCAAGGTAAACATCTTTCCACCTAATATGACTACACTTTCTTCGTGTATTTTATCTCTTCATTCCATTCCAATTTCTTTCTATACAAGTAAAACAATACACCCTGCGACTATAAATGCAACAATACCAACGATCCGGCAAAAACGTGTCCATTTTAAATACTTCGCGCTGTCCTCCATTTTTCTGATATTCTGTAAAAGCAGCCAATAGTAGCATAAAAAAATAATAAACGTACTCACATAAGTAATGATTCCCGCTACATAAGGTGCCCCACTCAACTCCTGCATGATAATATTGGAAATGCAAATAATATACATCCATAATGCAAATGGAGTTACGATTAATATGTTTAACTTGCTATTTGTACCCATACGCTTTCCCTCCTATTAATTGTTTCTGCATAACCGTTGACTTGTTTTCACTTTTCTTTTTAAATTCCTATATCAGACGAATAATAGGTTTCTTGAATTGGATCCCAATATATATATTTTACGCTCCAAGATAATAATGTGCCTTCCTCGTCATAATAATTAATCGTAATTCTATCTGCATATTCATCTTCTATCTGATTGTCTGCATTCAGATAATAATTTACCTTACTGTATTTCGAAATGATATTACTTTGTACTCGTCCATTCTCACATTCTACCTTACAATATGCAAACTCATCCTCCTGTGGAATATATTCAAGTTTCAGGTGATTCTCTCCATTTATATTTTCACACCAGAAATTTACACCTCCACTGACTTCCAGATAGTCAGATGTAATCCTGTTCCCTGAATACAATGTATTCTCTTGTTCTTCTATGTTGTTCTTTTCTACAACAGTTGTTGCATATATTTGCTGGTTATTATACCCTGATAATAATATGTTCACAGCAAAAGTCAGAAGGATAAGAAATATTTTCATAAATATGCCTTTCGTATTGTTCCTGCCTACTCGTATATCATCTGATTTCAGTGTATCATCATATATATTTTTTAACAATATTCAAATTATCTAATGTTCCATCTGAATTTTTATATACTTTATCCACACCGTTTATAGACACTCTTTATTTTTCTATAATCTGATAATCTGATCGTATCCATCCATATCTTCATCAATATGTGAAATTTTCATCACAATTTTTTTTCGGTCTTTCAGCAGTTCTTTCTCCAGTTCTTTCAATACCACTTTTGTTTCATCATCCAATCCTGCATCGATTTCATCTAAAATGACAAATGAAGTCGACGGATTCAAAAGCCATTTGAGCATAAGCAGTTTCTTTTTTTCTCCTCCTGAAAGAGTTGCTCCATTTTCCTCAATTTTTTTGATTTCAGGTCTCAATTTGACTTTTCTCCGCATTTGCTCAATATTGTCAGGTTTTAAATCTGCATGCGCCGCATAACGCAGATAATCTTCAACCGATTCATTCAACAGCATTTCTTCCTGCGATATATAACAAATTTCTTTATAAAATGTTTTACAATCATACGCTTCCACAGGTATTCCGTTGATATATATGATACCGCCTGTCGGCTTATAAAATCCTAAAATCATTTTTAAAAGAGAACTTTTTCCACTGCCGTTTTCTCCCTGAATCAAAATATTTTGTCCTTCCTGAACCGAAAAATTAAGATTTTTAAAAATGCTTCTTTCTTCTATTTGAAAACTTACATTCTCAAACGTTATATTTTCTACCTTTTCTAATTTTCTTCCACTTTCCAATGGAATCTCCATTAATTCCACAACATTATCGAATACCGGAATGTTTTTTATAATCACTTGTAACTGCCGCTGTACTCTCTGACTGACTTCCAACAATAAATTTGTGAGAAATAATATAGTCACTAATGTTCCCCCATTGAAATTTGTGCTCAAAAGCAGCACACCTGCCACTACAATATATATCAGTGAATGCAGACTGCTCTCTACAGTCTCACAAAAAGCGGATCGGCTCTCAGCCGTCTCGAGCAAATGTAGAAAATTATCATGAATCATTTTATTTTTCTTCAAATAATAATCTTCTAATCCGTTTGATCTGGTCACTTCAACCATATCAACCGTTTCATATATCTGGCTTGTATCTTTTTCCTGCATCACATTGCAGGTTTCATACCCCTCTAAAATCTTTTTTCCGGTAAAAAATGAAACAACCAATGTAACAAAAATACAGATTATCAATGTCATTCCAACAGGTACACTATATAGAAACACAATTACCAGAAAAGCAATCATACTTAATAAATTTGTAAAGCCTCCAATGGAATAAATGACAGCAATTGCAAATGCTGTATATGCCTGATTTGAAAGTACAAATTTAAACTTATCTTTCTTTTTCTGCACATTTTCCATGTAGCCGCTGTACCATAACACTTTATAAATTTGTTCCCGCATGTTCCATAATAGTTGATTGCCAATACGAATATATAATTTTGTATTAAGTGCTGATAAAAAACAAACGATTCCATATGCACAGGCAAATAGAAAGATTCCTCCCAAAAAAGTGACAATTCCATTTTCCACTGCAAGACTGTCTATCATTTTATTCACACATACCGGGATTGTCATCTCAAGTGCAAGCAATATCACCATAACAGAAAAAGCCTCTGCTAATACTCTTTTATTACCAGAAAACATTGCTTTTACAATTTTTATATAGCTTTTCATTTTGTGTCCCCTCCATCTGTAAAAATATCTACCGATATATCTTTTATGATAGTTTAAATCACAGGACTTTTCAATTTATATTTGCCCATATTGTCTCTGCTTTTGCCATCGCAGGCACAGAAACTGTCAATATCAAACACAAGCTGAAGGCACTTTGTTTCCAAATAAATGGTTGAAAAAGTACGATTTTGTGGTAATGTATCAAAATAAAAAGTGCGATTTTGTGGTAATGTATCAAAATAAAAAACGCGATTTTGTTTGGAGGATCTATGTTTAAGCGAAAAATATACAGTAAACTACTATCCTGGAAAGAAGAATCCAACGGAAATACAGCATTGTTAATCGAAGGTGCGCGGCGAATTGGAAAATCTACGGTTGTGGAATCTTTTGCTAAGAATGAATATCAAAGCTATATATTAATTGATTTTTCAACTGTATCCAAAAGTATCAAAGCTCTTTTTGAAGACATTTCCGATTTAGATTATCTTTTTTTACAGCTTCAGTTACAATACAAGGTTGATCTTCACGAAAGAAATTCTCTAATTATCTTTGATGAAGTTCAACTATGTCCACTTGCAAGACAGGCAATTAAATCATTAGTAAAAGACCACAGATATGACTATATAGAAACCGGTTCACTGATTTCCATAAAAAAGAACATACAGAACATCCTTATTCCGAGTGAAGAAAGAAAACTCTCTATGTATCCCATGGATTACGAAGAATTCTTATGGGCTTTAGGTGATCATACAACCACCGCCTTAGTAAGAAAACTCTTTGACTCCCGCCATCCAATCGGAGATAAATTACATCGGAAATTAATGAGAGACTTCAGACTGTATATGCTTGTTGGTGGAATGCCACAGGCTGTAAATGAATATCTCCAGACAAATAATTTTCGAAAAGTCGATACCATAAAACGTGATATTTTAAATCTTTATGAGGATGATTTCAAGAAAATAGACTCAACAGGAAAGCTTTCACTTCTTTTTGATGCAATTCCTGCCCAGCTAAATAAAAATGCTGCACGATATCAAGTTTCCAGTGTACTGGCAAATGACCGAGCCGACAGTATATTAGAATTAATTGCCGAATTAAAAGATTCAAAAACTGTTCTTGTTTCATATCATGCCAATGATCCAAATGCTGGAATGTCAACTAATAAAGACCTTTGTAAATTTAAACTGTTCCTCTGCGACACCGGACTTTTTACTACATTGATGTTCAAGGACAAAGACTTTACAGAAAATATAATATACGAAAAACTATTAAATGATACGCTCAATACAAATCTCGGATATCTCTATGAAAATATAGTTGCCCAAATCCTTACTTGTAATGGCAATGAATTATTTTATTATACCTTTTTCAATGAAACTTCGCGGCATAATTATGAAATTGATTTTCTTCTTGCAAGTAGAAATAAAATATGTCCGATTAAAGTAAAGTCAAGCGGATACAAAACACATAAATCTCTTGATGAATTTTGCAAAAAATATTCTGATCGTATACTTGATAAGTATCTTGTGTATACCAAAGATTTGGCTAAGGACTCTGACATTCTTTGTCTGCCAGTTTATATGGTTCCTTTTCTATAAATTAGATTTGTATATAGGTGACGGCAAACTTAAAAAGAACCCCCGCAAACAGCTTCTTAAAACTGGATGCGAGGGTTTTCTCATAAAAATTTTCTACTGTCTGATATCCACATACCCAAGCTGTAAGCTTGTCTCATCATAGAAATGGCTGCCACCATAATTGCTTAAGGTGAAGTACATCTCATTTAATTTGTCTTCTGGCACCTTGAATGCCATACGCACGGTGACGGTTTCACCTGGATTTATCGTATTAATGTAGTTGTTGTGGCGTTCTCCTCCATGAACATCCGATAAATAAACTTCCTGACTAAATCCAATAGATTCTTCGTTTACACAATCCCATGTATCGCCTGCTCCCGGTTTTTCATTCATGTAAGCGTCAAACTGCATATTTTCTCCATGTTCTGCCAGAAGTGCAATGCCGCCGTTAAACATTACATTGGAAAGTGCCGTCTTTCCATTATTTTTATAATCCACTGTCACTGAAACAATTTTCATTGGAATCTCTTTGGTCTCCACAACTTCATCAACTGTGTTGATACCGTCTCCGCTCTTTAAATATTCCACTTTCATTGGCAATAAATTACCGTCTGTGTCAAATGCTGCTTTTGTATCATCCGCCAGCATATTTTCTGACAAACTGCTGATATTGTCGGAAATTGTCACACCTGAAACGATTGCTGTAAGTCCCGGTGTTGCTTCAATTCCGTTCTGATCCAGAGAAATCTCACCGCCAATGAGGTGTATATTTTTCATTTTCTCTTTTGGAAATGTCATCAATGTTTCCGATTCATCCGTTTCCGGTTCTCCTTTTCCTGCCTCATTTTCCATGTCATTCCAACTGCACACCTGCATAACATTCTCTCCGCTCGTTTCTTCTGTCGGAGTAATGGAAACACCCTCTGCGATCTGGAATGCTTCTTCTTTTGTCACATCCGGAAAAATGAACATCTCAAGGAGATAGTTGTGTTCCGCGTAAATCATATATATTTTTTTTGCAGCGGTTGTATTTTCATTTGCAGTTCCTTCTGTAGAAGAATTTTCCGCTGAATCACTCTCGGCAGGAGCTGTTTCCATGTAAACTGCCGGTCTGCCACCGATGCTGGTTTCCTCGCTCACAGCAATGCCTGTATTTTCAATGTCTGCTATTGTTTTTTCCGGTGTCAGCTGGTACACAGTCATGCTGACTCCGCCCTGCATATAGTTGTCCTCAAAACTGTATTTTCCTTCCTCTGACTGCACCATACCTTTCGGCAGATAAGAGGTTTCCAGTCTGACATATTCGGCTGCTTTACCCGCGCTCTCTTCTGTCGTCTGATCTGTCGTATTCTCCGTACTTTCTGCCGCCGTCTGTGGTCCTTCGATCTGTGTTTTTAAGCCATATTTTCCGACTTTCTCGTTGTGCATCTGATAAGCAACACCTGCGCAGACCGTTGTTGCAAGTGCCAGAGCTGCCACCATAGATGCCACCAGCATACGGTGTGCCGTGTTTTTTTTCTTTCTTTTCTTATAAGTTACAACTTTTGGATTGTTGTTTTCTTTCTCCTGCCCGATCTGCACTGCAACTTCCTGCTCGATCATCTGCTTCATGCTCTCCGGCATTTTCGGAAATTGTTCTCTCATATCTTCTAATCTCATACTGTTACCGCCTTTCCTGCTATCCAAACGATACGAAATTTATTATTTTTCATTCGACATCCGTGTTTTTGTATGTCTGTTCCAATGGATCATCACTATGTCTCAATCTGCCAGCGCTTCTTTTAATTTTCCCCGCGCTTTTGCCAGCCTGTTTTTTACTGCACTCTCTGTCGTATCTAACAATGCTGCGACCTCTTTCACACTGTACCCTTCCATATAATACAGTGTGACGCACAGTTTTATCTGCTCTGGCAAATGGAAAATTGCCTCATATAAATCTGAATAGTCTTTGGATTCCGTTTCCTGCTCGTTCATCTGATAATCCTGCAGGGAAATAATTTTTTTCTCTTTGCGCATGATCGCATAACACTCGTTCATCACAATGCGGATGAGCCACGTTTTTGCATACGAGTCATCCTTTAATGTATGTAATTTTGCAAATGCTTTTACAATGGCTTCCTGTATCGCATCCGCACAGTCTGCGTCATTGTAGAGCAGGGACTTTGCAATATGATACATTGTTTCCTCGGATTCAATGATCAATTGTCCTAATGTTTCTTTTTTCATTGTATTTTGTGCTGTTTTCCACTGACTTGTCCGTGGAACAGCTTCCTTTCTGCCGGCTTTTCACTTATTTACATAGATTAGATGCATGAGAGGCGGATTTGGTCTCTGTGCATTTTTGCTTTTTAATAGAAAAACCTCACCAGCAGATTATACTCAGCCAGTGAGGTTTTTACTAACAATATTTTTTTGTTATGCCCCTTCAATCTCCTTGATGCTGAATCCGTTTCCTTCCAGAAGATACGTGGCACTGCTTCCACAGTGCGGACATATTTTTGCATACTGGACTGTGGAATAGGTTTTTCCACAGTCCTCACACATGGTAACACCAGGTATGATCTCGATTTTTAATTCTGAGCCTTTTAAAAGCTCTGATCTGCTTCTTGCATAGCCCCAGCAGTCTGTCATGTATTCCGGGACAACGCCGCTGACTTCTCCAATCTCACAGGTCACAGATCTGATCTCTGTGAGATTGTTCTCTGCTGCAACATCCTCCACGGTACGCATAACATGTACAATAATTCCAAGTTCGTGCATTTTATTCCTCTCTGTAAATGATTACTTCTTCTTGGAGAATTTAATCTTAATCGCCTGCTTTGCTCCATTTGGAAGAATATATTTCAACTTATCTTCACTTGGAACCATCTTGCTGCATCCAGGCAGATCTCTATGTAACTTGATCGCATCAAACTCACACTTCGTTGTACAGATACCACAACCGATACACTTATTCTGGTCAACAACAGAAGCTCCACATCCAAGACAACGTGCTGTCTCTGCTTTTACCTGCTCTTCTGTAAATACAAGTTTTGCATCACGGAAAGAGTGTTTTGTATCGATGGAATCATTATGTCCAGGAATCTGACGGCTGGAGTTGTCATAATTTTCCACTTTGATATCGTTTTTGTTTAACTCGATGAAATCATTTCTATTACGTCCGATCGTAAGGCTGGAATGTGGCTGTACAAAACGATGGATGGAGATTGCACCCTGTTTTCCGGCTGCAATCGCATCAATTGCAAATTTAGGACCTGTATAAACATCTCCTCCAACGAAGATATCAGGTTCTGCTGTCTGGTAAGTAAGCGCATCTGCAACCGCTCCGTTGCCACGTCCAAGTTCCACTTTGCTTCCCTTTAATAAGTCGCCCCATACGATTGCCTGACCTACAGAGAAGAATACATGTTTACATTCTACTGTCAAAAGCTGGCTCTCATCGTACTGTGGATTGAATCTGCCATCTGCATCTTTTACAGATAAACATTTCTTTAAAACGATTCCGCGTACTTCACCGTTGTCATCCACAAGAACTTCCTTTGGCCCCCATCCCGGATTTACAACAATTCCCTCGGACTCTGCTTCCTCGATCTCCTCCACGGAGGCCGGCATTGTCTCTCTGGATTCCAAACAGAACATGTTGACTTTTACCATGTCACTGCCGCATCTCTTGGAATCTCTTGCAACGTCGATTGCAACGTTACCGCCACCGATCACAACGACATCACCTTTGATGTCATATTTCTCATTTGCATTGACTTCTTTTAAGAGGTCAACTGCGGAAGAACATCCTTTTGCAGTATCGTTTGGAATGCCCGGAAGTCTTCCGCCCTGACATCCGATCGCAATGTAGAACGCTTTGTATCCCTGCGCACGGAGTTCATCTAATGTGATGTCTTTTCCGACTTCCACTCCGGTTCTGATCTCAACGCCCATCTCCCTGATGATATTGATCTCTGCCTGCACAACGTCTTTCTCTAATTTAAAGGATGGGATACCGTATACCAGCATACCGCCGGCGCGCTCATTCTTCTCAAAAATAGTAGGTTTGTAACCTTTTTCAGCCAGATAGAAGGCACAGGATAAACCGGCAGGACCACCTCCGATGATCGCGATCTTCTCCTCAAAATATCCTCTGACAGATGGAACGACTTTCTCTGGAATGTAACGTGTCTCAGCCTTCAGATCCTGGGCTGCGATAAATTTCTTTACCTCATCGATCGCAATTGCCTGATCGATCGTTCCTCTGGTACATGCATCCTCACAGCGGCGGTTACAGATATGTCCGCAGACTGCCGGGAGCGGATTATTTTTCTTGATCAGCGCCAGCGCATCCTGGTATCTTCCCTGTGCTGCCATTTTTAAGTAACCCTGGACTGCAACGTGTGCCGGACAGGCTGTTTTACATGGAGCTGTACCGGTGTCATAGCAGTTGATGCGGTTGTTATCACGGTAGTTTTCATCCCACATCTCCGGTCCCCATTTTTTCTCAGATGGAAGGACATGTTTTGGATATTCCACATCAGAACCGTCTTTTCTGCAGAGTTTCTGTCCAAGTTTTACTGCACCTGCAGGACAGTATTCCACACATCGTCCGCAGGCTACGCAGTTCTCTGTCTCAACCTTAGCAACATAGGCAGAGCGGGACATATTCGGTGTATTAAATAACTGTGAAGTACGGAGTGCATAGCAGACATTCACATTACAGTTACAGATCGCAAAAATCTTGTCCTCACCATCGATATTGGTGATCTGGTGGACAAATCCATTCTCCTCTGCCTTCTTTAGGATATCTAATGCTTCCTCTCTTGTGATGTAACGTCCGCCCTTATTCGTCTCAACAACATAATCAGCCATGTCGCCGACTGCGATGCACCAGCTCTCCGGATCATCCGCACATCCTTCTTCATACGTCTGGCGGGAGCGGCGGCAGGAACATGGGCTTGCTGCATACTTTCCTTCATACTTATCCAGCCAGTGTGAAATATGCTCAATGGAAATAGACTGGTTCTCCATAGAGATCGCTTTCTCGACCGGAATAACATGCATACCGATGCCGGCTCCTCCTTCCGGTACCATAGGTGTTACCTTTTCCAGTGGCAGACGGCTCATTCTCTCGAAGAAACGTCCTACTTCCGGATGTTCCTCTAACATCTGAAGGTTCATATTTCCAAACTCAGCACTTCCCGGTACAAACATTGGAAGTACATACTGTTTCTCATGCTGTGGATTTTCCCAATTATACTCGATCACACCATTCACAGCCATCTGCTGTAAAACCTCTTCCAAGTGCTTTTTCTCAATGCCTGTCAGCTTTACCATCTGATCTAATGTCTTTGGCTTACGAACACCCATTTTCAGTGCGATCTCTGCCATCTCATCTGTACACATTGCAGATAATCCCCAGTACTCCGGATCATACTTTGTGATCTTTTTCATTCCAAGTTTCTGCGGAACACGGTCTGTGATCATTTTAGCAAGCTTTACAATAGCTTCTCTCTCTACTTCGTTTTCAATAAATTCCGGTACAAAATTTCCCAATGGATCTGCCATTTCTTCCTCCTTATATGCAAAGCCGTCACTCTGCCGGCTCCTGTAAAAAAATATTTTATTCTGCTTTCACTTATTTCTGATATTCAGAAATCTCGGTGCGGATCCAGTCCACCCACTCGTCAAAACCTTCTCCTGTCTTCGCTGAGACAAAGAAAATCTTTGCATTTGGATTTAATTTTAAGATACGTTCTTTCACAGCCTCTTTGCTGAAATCATCAAAAACACTTAATGTATCACATTTGTTAATGAGAACCACATCACAGATAGAAAACATTAATGGATATTTTAAAGGTTTGTCATCCCCTTCCGGCACGGAAAGGATCATGGCATTCTTTGTACTTCCGGTATCAAACTCTGCCGGACAGACCAGATTGCCTACGTTCTCAAGCACAACAAAATCAAGGTCTTTTGTTCCGAACTCCCGGATTCCCTGTCTTGTCATGTCCGCATCCAGATGGCACATTCCACCTGTATGGATCTGGATGGCACGCACACCGGTCTCACTGATCGCCTGTGCGTCCACATCAGAGTCAATATCTGCTTCCATAACACCAATCTTCATCTCATCCTTTAACATGGAGATGGTACGTTTTAAAGTTGTTGTCTTTCCAGCTCCTGGAGAAGACATAAGATTCAACAAAAATGTCCCCTCTGACTTCAACTCTGCGCGTAATCTGTCAGCATCCGCATTATTGTCTTCAAAAATGCTTCGTTTTACTTCAATTACTTTAAAGTCTTTCACTTATGTTCCCTCTTTCCCTTCCTCTTGTTTCTGATTGACCCAGGTTTCCATGTCAGGCTTCTGATATCCGTTCTCTGGTACAACCAGATTGTTAATTATTAAACATTCTATCTATAACATACATTGTAAAAGCAGTATTGTCAACGTTTTTACCGAATTTTGTTAAAAAATACACAATGTTTTGTCACTGGTATGTCCACAATTCATCTGTGTAAAAAAAGAAACTCCCTTCACATCCGGAAAGGAATTTCTTTTTCACTGTCTCTATTCTGTTATTTTTACCCAAGAGCCACATCCAGCGACATCATCACCGTAAATCCCACTGCAAAAAAAATCGTTCCAAGGTCGGAATGTTCCCCCTGGGACATTTCCGGGATCAGTTCCTCCACAACCACATAAATCATCGCTCCGGCTGCAAAGCTCAACAGATAAGGCAGAGCCGGAACAATATATCCTGCTGCAAAAATTGTAAGCATTGCACCGACCGGCTCCACAATCCCTGAAAGCACACCACCTGCAAAAGCCTTTGACACTTTCATCCCTTCTGCCCTTAGCGGCATGGAAATAATCGCCCCCTCCGGGAAATTTTGGATTGCGATCCCGATTGACAATGCCATAGCTGCCGCCACTGTGATTTTTGCATTTCCAGCCAAATATCCGGCATACACAACCCCGACTGCCATTCCTTCCGGAATATTATGCAGCGTGACGGCCAGCACCATCATGGTGGTTCTCTGCAATCTGCTCTTTGGTCCCTCTGCGCTGACACTGTACCTGTGCAAATGCGGGATGATGTGATCTAACAGAAGCAGAAACAGAATGCCACCCCAAAATCCAGCTGCTGCTGGAATAAACGCAAACTTTCCCATCTCTTCCGACTGCTCCATTGCCGGAATCAGTAAACTCCAGATGGATGCTGCAACCATCACCCCTGCAGCAAACCCGGTAAGAATCCGGGACAACCGTTCGCTCATATCATGTTTCATAAAAAATACGCACGCTGCACCGAGCGACGTACCCAAAAACGGAATTAAAATTCCATAAAATACTGCCTGATCCATAAGACACCTTCCTCTCTAATTATTAATAAGTAATTGCAAACTTTATTTCAGTTATTTCCTTTAAGTACTCAATCAATTTTGCAATTTCGTATTCTATTCATAATGTATGTATTTTGTTGGTTAGTATTAACTAACTTTATTGTAACAATAAGAGAAATAATGTCAATAGGTAGAAAAAGAGGTTACTACACAAAGCTGACATTCTTTCTGTAATAACCTCTTTATCCTATCCCGGTATTATAAAGCAAGTACCGCAACAACATACACCAAAATAAACAATATCGACAATAATATTCCGAATATTCCTGTAATAATCCCTGCAATCGCAAGTCCTTTGCCCGGCCGCTTCTGCACAAGACTTACAATTCCCTGTGGCAATGCGATCAGTGCAAGAATAATTCCAATATAAGGCAAAAAGCTGAATACAATCGCAAGAATTCCAAGTACCAGCGAACAGATTGCAAGGTTCTTGGTCGTTCTCTTATCCGGAACCGGTTCCCCGATCACGATCACCTGCTGTCTCGGTCTCGCCTGCTCCTCATATCCTCTGTCAAAGTTTTCTCCATAGTTTCCCTGTTCCATATGTAAACCGTCCTTTACTATGCAAGCTGAAGAAATACTACAATGACCATGATCAAAAGCTGTATTACCGTACATCCAACAAAAGCGCCGACAACATTCCCCATCTCACCTGCCAGTCCCTGTCTTACATAAACTGTTCCAAATAAAGCTCCGATCAGTAAACCCAACCATCCGCAAAGAAGAAATCCAGCGATACAACTGATCCCGATAAACACATTACACATTGTCGGTGTTTTATGCAATGGCTGATACTGCTCGCCGCTGCCCTGATATACTCCGTTCACAGCAAGATCAACTTTATTTCCGATTGCCACAACACGAATTTCCGTATCATCGATCATAATTGGATAATCCACCATCATCACCCACCAGTTCTGTGATTTCACCTTGTACGCCTGACCATTCACCAGAATCTTTGCTCCAAATCCTGCCTTGTACTCAATCACATTGTTTGTTCCATTTACCGTTACTTCCCATTTCTTTGTCATTTTCATGCTACTCCTTGTCTCCACGGTCTTTCTGCCGTATTCTTTATCATTTTACCACATAAAAGTATAAAAGAAAACCTTTTTTCGACTAAATTAGAAGGATTTTTATGTAACTTTGATTTCTTATTGCAAAACTGCGTTTCTATGTATCAGGAACATTTCACCGTAATTTCCTGTTACACGAAAAAAGCTTCGAGAAAATCTCAAAGCTTTTTGTTAGTAGCGAGAGGGGGAGTCGAACCCTCGACACCATGGGTATGAACCATGTGCTCTAGCCAACTGAGCTATCTCGCCATATTTCTGCCTGCGCTATCACGCAGTGATGTGTGCATCAGCATCGCAGATGCGCCTCACATTTTCCACCTCAATCAACAATATCTTGTCAATGTCTTCCGTGGAAAATGGGACCTATAGGGCTCGAACCTATGACCCTCTGCTTGTAAGGCAGATGCTCTCCCAGCTGAGCTAAGATCCCATATACTTGCGAGTCGCTTGCGCAACTCGCTTTGCTATTATATAATGAATCACATAAAAAAGTCAACACTTATTTTTGTGTTTCTGCATTTTTTTTAGGATTGCTATTTTCATCCGCTATTCTTCCAACAGCCGATCCACCAGTTTTACGCAGTCTGCTGCATCTTTCGAGTATCCGTCCGCTCCGATCTCATCTGCAAAACTTTCATTGATCGCCGCACCACCAATAACGATCTTGCTGTCGCATCCCATTTCTTTTGCCAATTCCACAACGTCTTTCATGCGCATCATCGTTGTTGTCATAAGGGCTGACAGACCAATTACTTTTGCATGCTCTTTTAAAGCAGTCTCAACGATCAGCGAAGCCGGAACATCTTTTCCAAGGTCAATCACATTGTAGCCATAGTTTTTCAACATAAGAACAACAAGATTTTTTCCGATATCGTGAATATCTCCTTCTACTGTTGCAACTACAATTGTCGCCTTTTGTTCCGCATCATTCCGCTCTAACATTGGCTCTACGTATTCGATCGCCATCTTCATCGTGTTGGCAGAGGAGATCAGCTGTGGCAGGAAATATTTCTGTTTGTCAAACAGCACGCCAACTTCATTGATCGCCGGGATCAGATGATGGTTGATGATCTCATCCGGTTTTTCTCCGTCGGCAAGCGCCTTTTTCACCTCATCTAAAATGCCACCCTTATTTCCTTTTAAAACAGCTTCAAAAATAGCACTTCTTCCTTCCTGTGATCCAGGTTTTGCCTGATCATCCGCCGCCGCTTTTTTTACCGGGACAAGCACGCGCTCCTGACCTGCGTACTTTTCAGCGAGCATGTTCATACGCTCAATATAGCGGATATCACTCTCTTCTCTTGCAAGAAGCAGATCAGACGCAAATGCGGCATTCATCAATAATTCCTGCGATGGATTTGCAATAGCCATTGTAAGCCCATGTGCGATTGCCATCGTAAGGAACGCTGTATTCACATAAGTCCGCTCCGGCAGACCAAAAGAAATATTGGAAAGTCCACAGGCTGTTGGCAGTCCAAGTTCATTTTTACAATAAGAAAAGGTTTCATAGCACTCAATGGCAGCTCTTGGATTTGCTCCGATCGTTGCAACCAGTCCGTCTACGATAATGTCCTCTTTGCTCATTCCGATCTTGATTGCCTGCTCCATAACCGTGCGGATGATCGCATGTTTTTCCTCAGAATCATTCGGAAGCCCTGCATCCGATAATGGCAGCAAAATAAACATTGCTCCGTATTTTTCTGCAATCGGAAGAAGTTTATCCATTTTCTCTTTTTCCATGGAAATCGAATTGATCAGGGCACGTCCCGGATAAATACGGAGCGCCGCCTCAATAATATCTACATGGCTGGAATCAATGCACAGCGGACAATCAACCGTAGAAGTCACTTCGTAAATCGTGTTGATCATCATTTCTTTCTCATCAATTCCGTTCATTCCCATATTAACATCAAGAATCGCAGCACCGTTTTCTTCCTGGTCTAACGCCATCTGACGCACCATGTTAAGGCTGCCCTCCCGCAGTTCTGCCTGAAGTTTTTTCTTACCGGTCGGATTGATGCGCTCACCGATCACCATAAAATTACCATCCAATGTAATTTCCACCAGTTTACGTTCAGAAGTCAGAATTCTTCTTTTTTGCGTCAAAGGTTTATGCAGCGGCATATCCTTCACTGCTTCTTTCAGTGCACGGATATGCTCCGGTGTCGTGCCACAGCAGCCTCCGATAATGGACGCACCGGCCTCCACCAGTTTTTTTCCACAGGAAGCAAACTCCTCTGGTCCCGTCTTGTAGACTGTCACACCATTCTCCAGCTCCGGCAGCCCTGCATTCGGCTTTGCAAGGATTGGGATTGTGGCATACTCTGCCATTTTTTCAACCGGTTCTATCATATCCTCCGGTCCTGTTGAACAGTTGATCCCGATCGCATCAGCTCCGAGACTCTGCAGTACGACTGTCGCCGTTGCCGGATCTGTTCCATAAAGGGTTCTTCCATCCGGGTTATATGTGAGCGATACCATGATTGGAAGATCACATACTTCCCTGATCGCAATGACTGCCGCCCTGCATTCCTGAAGACTCATCATGGTCTCTACCACAAAGAGATCAGCGCCTGCATCTGCAACTACCTCTGCCTGTTCTTTGTAGACATCCACAAGATCTTCAAACATCAGGTCGCCGATCGGATATAACTGTTGTCCGGTCATCGTCATATCCGCTGCCACCAGCGCTTTTCCCTGCGCCGCTTTTTGGGACAGGGCGATCAGTTCCCGGTTCATTTCTTCTAATCTGTCTGCAAGTCCATACTCTTCCAGTTTTATACGGTTTGCAGTAAATGTTGGTGCATACAAAATATCAGTTCCGGCCGCCACATAATCTTCCTGTAACTTTATCATAATATCAGGATTTTCAAGAATCCACTGTTCCGGGCACACGCCAACCGGCATGCCTGCCTTTTGCAAATTCGTTCCTGTCGCTCCATCCAGAATAACCGGTCCGTTTTCCACCAGTTTTTTAAATTCTGCTTTTGTCATTGTCTTTTGTCATTCCTTCCGCGGATTTGTTCCTTTTGATTATGCCATTTCCATAAATGCGGCGCAAGTATTTTTAAATTCCTATTTATAGCAATTCTTTGAGGATTTTATTGACCATTCCAGGATTTGCCTTTCCTTTCATCGCCTTCATTGTCTGTCCAACCAGAAATCCGATTGCTTTTTCTTTTCCATTACGGTAATCTTCTACTGACTGTGGATTGTCTCTGATGACCTGTTCCACGACTGTCTGCAGCTCGCCGGCATCATTGACGGTCTTTAATCCTTTTTCCTCAACGTATTTGTCAGGATCAATATCATGCTTGAAAACTTCCTCAAACACTTCCTTTGCAACTGTGCTGTTGATTGCACCGGAATCTGCCAGTTCAATGACTTTTGCAAGATTTATCGGAGAAAATTTAATGTCCTCCGGGTCCATCTCGTTTTCTTTTAACAGACGGATGATTTCACCCATAATCCAGTTGGAAACTTTCTTTGGTTTCTTACATATCTCTGTCGTCGCCTCGAAAAGATCGGCAAATTTTTTATGTCCGGTGATAATTTCCGCATCATAATCCGGCAGACCGAATTCTTTTTTATAACGTTCTAATTTTTCTGTGCGGAGTTCCGGCTGTCTTGCTTTAATTTCTGCGATCCACTCATCGCTTATGACAATCGGGACAAGATCCGGTTCCGGGAAGTAACGGTAATCCTGTGCATCCTCCTTGGAACGCATTGCATAGGAATACTCTTTGTTGTCATCCCATCTTCTGGTCTCCTGAATAACCTTTTTCCCTTCCTCGATCAGCTCGATCTGACGGGCACGCTCGCCCTCAATGGCTCTTGCAATTGCCTTGAAAGAGTTCAGGTTTTTCATCTCGGTACGGGTTCCAAATTCCGGTGCACCCATCTCACGGACGGAAAGGTTGACATCAGCACGCATGGAACCTTCATTTAATTTACAATCAGATGCACCAAGATACTGAATGATCAGTCTTAATTTTTCCAGATAGGCAATGACCTCCTCTGCGGAACGCATATCCGGCTCTGACACGATCTCGATCAACGGCACGCCGGAACGGTTATAATCGACAATGGAACAGTCTTCCCACTCATCATGCACCAGCTTTCCGGCATCCTCCTCCATATGGATTTCATGGATACCAACCGTTTTCTTACCTGCTGCGGTTTCGATTTCGACTCCGCCATTTCTGCAGATTGGCAGATATAACTGGGAAATCTGGTAGTTCTGAGGATTATCCGGATAAAAATAATTTTTGCGGTCAAACTTACAGTACTGCGTAATGCTGCAGTTTGTGGCAAGACCGACTGCGATCGCATACTCTACCACCTGTTTATTTAAAACAGGAAGAGAACCCGGCATACCGGTACATACCGGGCAGGTATGGCTGTTTGGCGCCCCTCCGAATGCGGTGGAGCAGCCACAGAAAATTTTTGTTTTACTTGCTAATTCAACATGGACTTCCAGTCCAATCACAGTTTCATATACTTTACTCATGACGATTCCTCCAAACTTATGCTAATGGGCTGTGTTCATATTCCCTGGTCTGCTCAAATGCATATGCAGCACGGATAATTTTTTTCTCTTTGAAACAGTCGCCGATCAGTTGTAAGCCGATTGGAAGTCCATTGGAATCTTTTCCACAAGGAAGTGAAATTCCCGGAAGTCCTGCAAGGTTTACAGAGATGGTATAAATATCTCCGAGATACATTTTTATCGGATCACTTAAGGATTCCCCTAACTTCGGAGCCGTTGTCGGGGCTGCCGGTCCTAAGATCACATCATATTTTGCAAATGCTTCATCAAATACTTTTTTGATCAATGCCTTTGTGCGAAGTGCTTTCAGATAATAAGCATCATAATATCCACTGCTTAATACGAAGGAACCCAGCATGATCCTTCTTTTTACTTCCGGACCAAAACCTTCCGAACGTGTCTTTTTGTACATATTATGAAGTCCTTCGTATTCCTTTGCGCGATAACCATATTTTACTCCGTCAAAACGTGCAAGGTTTGAGCTTGCCTCGGCACAGGCGATGACATAGTATGCAGGAATTGCATATTCCACAAGACTCAGATCAAATTCCTCTACGACCGCACCTTTTTCTTCTAAAACCTTTGCTGCATTTAATACGGCCTCTTTTACTTCCGGATCAAGTCCCTCTCCAAAATAATCTCTTGGAATTCCGATTTTTAATCCTTTCACATCATCTACCAGAGCATCCGTGAATTTTAAGTCATCTCTTGCAATGGATGTGGAGTCCTTCTTATCATAAGAAGCAATTGCTTCTAAGATTGTTGCACAGTCTGTCACATCTTTTGCAATCGGTCCGATCTGATCCAGTGAGGAGCCATAAGCGATCAGTCCATAACGGGAAACGGTTCCATAAGTTGGTTTGATTCCGGTCACACCACAGAATGAACTTGGCTGACGGATGGAACCGCCGGTGTCAGAACCTAACGCATAGGAGCATTCTTCTGCTGCAACCGCTGCACAGGAACCACCGGAAGAGCCACCCGGGACATGAGCTTCATTCCATGGATTCTTAGTTGCCCCGTAAGCGGACGTCTCTGTGGTACTTCCCATCGCAAACTCATCCATATTTGTTTTTCCAATGATCACCGCACCTGCTTTTTCAAGATTTTCTACCGCTTCTGCAGTGTACGTTGGTTTAAAATTATATAATATCTTTGAGGAACAGGTCGTCAGCAGATCTTTCGTGCACATATTGTCCTTGATGGCGACCGGCACTCCGGCAAGCGGACCTGTAAGCGTTCCATCATCGATCATTTTCTGTACTTCCTCTGCACGTTTTAATGCGCCTTCACGATCCACTGTCACAAAACTGTTCACTTTTTTCTCTTTTGCTTCAATTGCATCTAAAGCTGCTGTAACAGCCTCTGTAACCGTAACTTCTTTTGCTTTTATTTTTTTGCCTAATTCCACGGCAGTCAAACTCATTAAACTCATTTCTATCACCCTTTCTTCCTTATTCCATGCTCACATCCAACACATCTGAATTGCTAACCAATCGTCTTTGGCACCTTGAATCCACTGTCTTTCATGGAAGGCGCATTAGAAAGGGTTGCTTCGCTTCCGTCTCCATTCGTGACAACGTCTTCACGAAATACGTTTGTCACCGGGAAAACATGAGACATCGGCTCAACTCCTGTGGTATCTAACTCATTTAATTTATCAATATAGTCAAGCATGGCTCCCATGTCTTTTTTTGCCTGCTCTTTTTCTTCTTCATTCAATTCCAGTTTTGCAAGAATTCCTACATATTCAATGGTTTCATCCGAAATAATATTTGCCATTTTTCTTATCCTCTCTGCTTTCTTTCCGGCTATGGCTCTAATCTGCTCATATCACGTGGGAACAATGTGGTCTCTCTGACATTATCTTCACCGATCAGTTTCATCGTCAGACGCTCCAGACCGATTCCAAGACCTCCGTGTGGTGGCATTCCGTGTTTGAATGTGTCCATGTACTGCTCCATGCCCTCGGTTGTCATGCCGCGTTTTTCGATTTTTTCCAGCAGCATATTGTAATCGTGGATACGCTGTCCGCCGGTCGTGATCTCCAGACCGTGATACAATAGATCAAAACTTAATGTAAACGTCGGATCTGCCGGATCATCCATTGCGTAGAATGGTCTTTTCTTGGAAGGATAATGTGTGACAAACACGAAATCTGCATCACATTCCTCTTTAAAATACTGTCCGATCAAAGCCTCCTCTTCCGGTTCAAGATCATATGGGTTACGAATTTTTCTGCCATATTTTTCAGCTACTTTTCTTTTTGCCTCGTCGAATCTGACGGTCGGGATTTTATCCACATTCGGCAGTGTCACATCAAGGATTTTCAACTCTTTTTCATAGTCCTTTTTCAAAAGGTCAACCATATACTGTAAAAATCCGGTCTCCATTGCCATGATATCTTCGAATCCATCAATGTATCCCATCTCAAAATCAAGACTGGTATACTCATTCAAATGACGTTTTGTATTGTGTTTTTCTGCACGGAACACCGGGGCTGTCTCAAATACACGGTCAAACACGCCTACCATCATCTGTTTATAAAACTGTGGGCTCTGCGCTAAAACAGCCGGTCTGTGGAAATAGTCCATACGGAACATATTTGCACCACCCTCAGCGCCTTTTGCTCCAATCTTTGGCGTGTGGATCTCGGTAAATCCCTGCTCATAAAGAAAATCACGGAATCCTCTGACGACACCTTCCTGAATCTTAAATTTTGCACGCTCTCTTATATTTCGAAGTGCAATGGAACGGTTGTTTAAGTTTGCTTCCAGGGAAGTGTTTAATTTCCACTTGGAAATTGCTAATGGCATCGGTGCAACCGGCTCAGATAATACCCGGATGCTGTCTAACCGGATTTCAAAGTCATTCGGTGCCCTGTCCTCACTTTTCACTGCACCTTCCACCTCCACGGTGGCGGCTTCTTTCAGGTCTTTTAAGTCAAACTTTGTTTTTCCCTCTTCAAATACACATTGAAGAAGTCCTTCCCTTTTTCGTAAAACGACAAATGCAACCTCTCCCATATCCCTTATGGCATGGACTGCACCGTTCACTTTTACGGTCTTTCCTTCGAAATCTCCTGCTAAGATCTCACTGATTTCTACTGTGTCTTTTTTGTTTACTCCTGTCATGAATTCCATACGTTTGTACGCTCCTTTTCTTTCCTTATTTTGGGAATTACTCGGTGCGGGACGGAATAATCATTATAATAAATGAAACTAAAAAAAGCCCTGAAAGAACAACTTCGTTCTTTCAGGGCGAGATATACAATTATCCCGCGGTACCACCCGCATTGGAAAATGATAACATTAAATCCATTTTCCCACTCAATGTGCGTAACGTGCACTGACGTACTGACCTACTTACATACCGGTCATCACAATGATCCAAATAGCTTCGGCTGTAATACCCGGTTATGGTTCAACCAGTCTGCTCCAGAGTGTTCCCTGTATCTCCTCTTTCAAACAACGCTCTCAGTCGGTGACGCTGTATTCCTGTCGACGCCTGAAGATCAGAGTCTCTATCAACGCTTTACTGTGTTAATGTTGTAATATTTATATCACTTCAAAAACAGAAATGCAAGAAAAAATTTGATTTTTATTATAACAAATTTTAATAATTGTTATTCTTTTTGGTTAAAAAACATCAATCCCAACGATTTATCATGCCAGAAACCCGCCGGATCACCATCACTGCAAGAAGCCCGATCACCGTTCCGGAAGCAATCCCTGTGATAGCAAGAACCGGGAGATAATAAATTAAAGTTGCCGTATCAAGTACCCACATTGCGACAAATATCTGACCTGCATTGTGCGAAATGCCGCCGAGAACGCTCACTCCGGCAGCCGAAAAAAGCTTTGATTTCTTTGCCAGATACATCACTGCAAAACTCAAAAGTCCCCCGGCAAAACTGTAAAGCATCGCTGCCATGGAACTAAATGTAAGCCCTGTGAGCAAGATACGCACCATGGAAAGTGCAAATGCTTCCTTTGTTCCAAGTGTGTACAGTGCGACCATCACCACAAGATTTGCAAGTCCAAGCTTTGCCCCTGGAATCCCCAGATTTATCGGGATCAGCGTTTCAATATAGGAAAGCACAAATGCAAGTGCCACAAGCATTCCGAGAAGTGCTGTTTTTTTTGCCATCATTGTTCCTTTCTTTTCTCTAATGTTGCAGAACATCGATTCCGGAATCTTCTCCGTTCTCGATCGTGATGACTACCTTATCCGGGAGACAGACGATCGTCTCTTTGTTCCTGCTGATTTTATTGTGATGCACACAGATCTGATCCGGGCATGACGCTTCCGGCATATTCACATAGCCATCCATAATCGCAAACCGGTTATAAGAGCCATCCTCAAAGCGGATGGTTTCTGTATGATCTTCCGAGAGTGGATATCTCCCATATTCCACACCGTCCACCGTCACAACGGCAACTGCATTTTTTGTCGATACGTTCTGGTAATACTGCATTGCAACATATGCACCGACCGCCGCCACAAGTAAAATAACGATCAGAATCCAGTCATTTTTCCGGATGTGTAACTCTTTCCCGTCCTTCACACCTGCTTCTTTTTGAGATTGTTCTTTCATCTGAAATATTTTTTTCATCTGAGACTCTCTTTCCTCTTTGTTTTCTTTTTATCAGCAGCACATGTTTCTTTGCCGGATCAAAAATACTTTATCATCACCTGGTATATTCTTCAAATCCATCCGAATACTGAATGCTTCCGTCTTCTAAAATCCACATTGCCCCCACACCGTCAAGCTGATTTACAAATTCCATTCCTTCCGCAAGCGGCATATTAAAAACCGCCGTTGAATACGCATCTGCCATTCCAGAATCATTTGTGATAATGGTAACGGATGAAAAATTATCTGCCGGCATCAGGGTATCCTGATTGATAATGTGACAGTATCTTTTTCCATCGACTGTATAATAGCGTTGATAATTTCCACTCGTTACCACGCTTAAATCCTGAACTTCCACTTTTTTTATATATGCCTGATCACTCTCCACATCAGGATTCTGAATTCCGACCGCCCAGGCGCTTCCATCCGGGTGTCCGCCAATAGCGCACACATTTCCCCCGACCGAAAAAAGCATATACCGGATCCCAAGTTCATTTTTTGCATACTCTGCAACCTTTTGAACCGCATAACCTTTTCCAATACTTCCAACATCTAACGACATATCCGGGTCTGTCAGATAAACCGTAGACACCTCCTCGTCAATGACAATATCATGGATATCTGTATGTTCTGCTGCTCTCTCCAATTCATCCATCGGCGGCAGCTCTGCAGAATCCGGATCTTCACTTCCTGCTTCCCTATAATCATGCCAGATAGACAGCACACTTCCCATTGCGATATTCATGTTTCCATCTGTTTTTTCATCCATCGTAATGCCGAGTTTCAACAGCTCAATGATTTCCTCATCCACCTTTACCGGCTGGATTCCCGCATTATCATTGATGGTCTTGATGTTATTCATCCCCTCATAGTCGTGATAAATATCATACAGATCATTATAGTATTGAAACTTGTCTTTGATCAATGACATCTGTTCCGAAAATTGCTCTTTTGATGACGCATAACCAATAATCTGTGTCTGTGTGTCAAACACATCAAAAAAAGATGCCTCATATTTTTCCAGATCCTTCCCTGTGCTATGTCTGTAGGCGATCACGCCAATCAATGCAAGCAATATCAAAACTGCCGCAATCTGTCTCTTTTTTTCCATTCATTCTTCCTCTCGTATAAAAGAAAAAGAGGGGTTATACGCCCCTCCTGCCGTCATCCTTATTTTTTCTCATAAATGCCGAATTCATTCTGAATCAAAATATCGCCAACCTCTAATTCCAATGGCAGCTTATACTTCTGAACTTCTATGGAACCATTCTGTGTGGTCAACATCACACTTGTCTCCTTAAATGATTCAACTGTATATTCTTCTACTTCTTTTTTTCTTTTAAACATAAATTGACGCCCGTTTTCCTATTCCCAAACTCTAAAAACCAAAGAAGATTATATCAAGCCTCTGTCATTCATGCAAGATATTTTTTCGTTGTTTTTCTTCCAGATAATGGCAGCGTATTTGTAGTTTTTATTTTAATTTGCGCAATATTTTTATGATCTTCACCTCAAAGACTACCGCAACTACAAGAATCAGCCCCATAACAATCAGACTATATGCTGCATCGACCCGATATCCTAACGCATCGCAGATGCTGGTAAAAAGAAGAGACAACACAAATACCAGTTTGATCAGTTCCACCATGCGGATCGTATATCTGCGTATCGCTCCGGTACAGACCTCGCGCGACAGTCCGTTAACGCGCTCCGGGTAAATAGCCAGCACAGTAAGCCCCATATAGACAAGAATCAGGATCAGCACATTCATGACAATACGCACTGCCCCTGCGCCGTAGACAATCCCATAATAAACCTGTAATCCCATATAAAATAATGCTGCTATCGCCGAAATAATCTCGAAAACGAGTGTCTCTGTTGACAAATGATTTTTCTTCATTCTATATCATTTCCTTTTCTGGTATTGCTATTTGCAATCTTCCCTGAATCCATAACATAGTTAGAATACAATATTTTTTTCTTTTATAAAAGTAATTTTAGAATAATTTTAGAATTATGTGTTTTCTTTTCTTGAAAATCAGTTTCGCTGTGCTATAATTATTTAGGTTATGATTACGAATCAACACTAAAGGAGAACTTATATATATGGAAAAATTTATTATTCCAAAAGATTATCATTCAGAATTAAACCTGCATGATACACAGATTGCAATTAAAACAGTCAAAGATTTCTTTCAGAATCTTCTTTCCCAGAGACTGAATCTCTCCCGTGTATCAGCACCTTTATTTGTCGATCCTGATTCCGGATTAAACGATAACTTAAACGGTGTGGAACGCCCTGTTACATTTGATATCAAAGAACAGAACGGAAGGGAAGCTGAAGTTGTCCAGTCCCTTGCAAAATGGAAAAGATATGCTTTGAAAAAATATGGTTTTTCTTACGGCGAAGGACTTTACACGGATATGAATGCCATCCGCCGCGATGAAATCACCGACAATATCCACTCTATCTTTGTCGACCAGTGGGATTGGGAAAAAATCATCAAAAAAGATGAGCGTACCATTGCAACTTTGATGGATACCGTAAAGGTTGTATACAAATGCCTTCGTAAAACAGAAAAATATATGGCAATCCAGTATGATTATATTGAAGAAATCCTGCCTCATGACATTTTCTTTGTCACAACTCAGGAATTAGCTGACATGTTCCCGGACAACACTCCAAAGGAACGTGAGTATTACATTGCAAAAGCAAAAGGTGCTGTCTGCATTATGAAGATTGGTGATGTTCTGGAAAATGGTGAGCGCCATGACGGACGTGCTCCTGACTATGATGACTGGAGTTTAAATGCTGATATCGTTGTTTACTATCCGGTTCTTGATATCGCATTAGAGTTATCTTCCATGGGTATCCGTGTTGACAAAAAAGCGCTGCTTTCCCAGTTAAAGAAGGCTGGCTGTGAAGAAAGAAAAGATCTTCCTTTCCAGAAAGCAATCATCAACGAAGAACTTCCATACACCATCGGCGGCGGCATCGGACAGTCCCGTATCTGTATGTTCTTCCTGCGCAAAGCACACATTGGAGAAGTACAGTCCTCTCTGTGGCCAGAAGATATGATCGCACAGTGCGAGGAAAATGGAGTCCAGCTTCTGTAAATCAAAAAAAATTGCTATTGATATAAAAATCAGCACCCGCTTCACATTTTTGTGAATGAGTGCTGATTTTTATTTCTTCTGCAAATTTCGGTTTACATTAATTACAATCTGCTAACTGCTGATATAATTTTTCTTTTATATAATCCATATCCAATGCCTCACTCTACGATAAACTGATCATCCACTTACGCCTCTTAAAGATAATTAACGATACAACCAATCTGAATATTTCTTCCGTGGTAAGCAGTGTATACACACCCACAATTCCCCACTTAAATACATATGCTGCAAGCAGACACAATCAGCAGTATCTTTGATTTTTCCAGAAAATATTTTACTTACTTTGTTTTTCATGAGTATGAATAC
>OOCW01000043.1_pt1 | contig 146840 bp, 111 predicted proteins | sample 1671201 | NCBI WGS metagenome assembly OOCW01 (sample SAMN06348132, study PRJEB24527) | human gut metagenome | biome: human gut; feature: ankylosing spondylitis patient; material: feces | host: Homo sapiens | place: China | collected 2015-10
GCATGCTCCGGGAGTTCGTGGATTTTGCCAATGTATTTCACTAACTCTCAATTTATTTCTCTTCCACCGGAATCTGCTTCAGATTCTCCACGGGTTCCAGGATCTCATTACTGCGGATGTCGATGATGGGGCCGCCGGTTCCTTCAATGTACTCTCTGGTAATGGTAACCCTTCCGATGTTATCATCCTTCGGGATCTCATACATGATATCCAGCATGAAGTCCTCGATGATGGAGCGCAGGGCTCTGGCACCGGTATCGCGCTTCATTGCCTTCTCGGCAATGGCATCCAGGGCATCGTCTGTGAACTCCAGTTTTACCTCATCCAGCTCCAACAGCTTCTGGTACTGCTTAAGAATCGCATTCTTCGGCTCTTTCAGGATCTTCACCAGCATATCCTTTGACAATCCCTGTAAAGTACAAATGATCGGCAGACGACCGATAAATTCCGGAATCATACCAAACTTGCGGATATCCTCCACAGTCACCTTGGATAAAATATCGGTATCTTTATCGTATTTATCCTTCAGTTCCGAGTTGAAACCGATGGATGCGGTCTTGGTCAGGCGCTCCTTGATGATCTCGTCCAGATCCGGGAACGCACCACCGCAAATAAACAGAATGTTACGGGTGTTCACCGTTGCCAAAGGTACCATGGCATTTTTGCTGTTGGCACCTACCGGCACCTCCACTTCCGCACCTTCCAGAAGCTTCAACATACCCTGCTGTACACTCTCTCCGCTGACATCCCGGGAGTTGGTGTTTTTCTTCTTGGCGATCTTGTCGATCTCATCGATGAAGATGATACCTTTTTCCGCCTTTTCTACGTCATTGCCCGCCGCTGCCAGCAATTTGGATACCACGCTCTCAATATCATCACCGATATAACCGGCCTCAGTCAGAGAGGTGGCATCAGCAATAGCCAGAGGCACATCCAGAAGTTTTGCCAGTGTCTTTACCAGATAGGTCTTACCGGAACCGGTGGGGCCGATCATGAGGATGTTGGACTTTTCGATCTCAATCTCATCCATAGTGTCAGTGGCCACTCTCTTGTAATGGTTGTATACTGCTACGGAGATGACCTTCTTGGCTTTTTCCTGTCCTACCACGTATTCATCCAGACTGGCCTTGATCTTATGAGGTGCCGGAATGTCCTTGATATTGAATACCGGTTTGGGACCTTCCGCCTTCTTTTTCTTCTTGAGTTTCTGCTTGTTGGGAATACCGCCGTCTCCCTGAAGATCCGCCAGATTCACAAAACTGATGTTGGGGAATCCGTTCTGTCCGTTAAACTGGTTGAAATCATTGGGATTGTTCAACATTCCCTGATAATCGAACTGGCTCACAGTCTCCATGGTCTTGTGCATGCAATCATCGCAGATGCAGATATGGTTGGGCAGCTTGAACATTCTGCCGGCTTTGCTCTCCGGTCTGCGGCAGATAAAGCAGACATCTTCGTATTCGCTGCTGTCCTTTTTGTCCTCTGACTTTTTTTCGGTGGAATTTTCTTTTGCAGTATCCGCCACCTGTGTGTTTCCATTATTTTTTTCGTTATCCTGAGTTTCACTCACATTGGTCTCTGTTTTTTCCTCCTCAGGGATCACTTCTCTATAATCATCATTATAATTATCTGTCATGTTATTCTCCTCTTTGTTTCCTACCACTATTCCGCAGTGTATCTCGGTAACACTTCGTGTTCCCTCGATATCCGGGCTTCGCCCTATCATCCCCGGCTCCAAAGCATCTTCGCAGTGTATCTCGGCAACACTTCGTGTTCCCTCGATATCCGGGCTTCGCCCTATCATCCCCGGCCATTACGCAATAATGCCTGCAAGCAGTTATATTGCATAATACCCGTGTCTGACACTTCTCATTGCCTACGCTTATTATACTCAATGAAGTAGCGGGGCACAAGTTAAGTTTTTCTAAACCATTTATAACTATTCATATTTTGGTAAATATTACAAGACCCGGGCAAAACCATATGTCTCGCCCGGGTCTCTTTCTATTTCCTTTTATTTACCTGTTATTTCTTTATTTCTGGCTTGCAGGTCTGCTGCCCAGTGTCAGATTCAGCTCGATGGATACATATTCACCGTTCTGAGGTCTCTGTACCGTTACGGTTACGGAATCACCGACCGCATAATACTGTAACGTTTTCTGCAGATCAGAGTAAGAAGAGATACTGCTGCCGTCAAATTTGGTAATGATATCACCTTTCATGATACCGGCATTGGCTGCTGCGCTGCCTTCCTCTACAGATACTACATAGATACCTTCCGGCATGTTGTACATCTGGGAGATCTGGGAAGTTACTTCCTGCAGGGAGATGCCGATGTAACCGACTTCATCCTCAGCTACCTTGGTTCTGGTCTGACGCTCCATCAGATCTGCAATGATAGGACTTGCCGAAGTAATCGGGATAGCATATCCCATACCTTCTACGGCAGTACCACCGATCTTGTTGGAGTTGATACCGATAACCTCACCATTCATGTTCAGCAGTGCACCGCCGGAGTTACCGGGGTTGATGGCTGCGTTGGTCTGGATGAAAGTACCGGTAGAGCCGTTCTCCAGACCGGTAGAGCCGTTCTCCAGAGTGATCTCACGATTCAGGGCACTTACAATACCGTTGGTAACAGACTGACCATAGCCAAGGGCATTACCGATAGCGATGACCGGCTCACCAAGCTTCAGATCATCACTGCTGCCAAGTGTTGCTACTGTAATAGCATTCTTGGTATCATCACTCAGATCATTTAAAGATACTGCGATCACTGCCAGATCCATGTCGGAATCCAGTCCTTTGACCTGTGCCTGTGCTTCACTGCCATCGATAAAAGTAACGGTCAGAGTATCTGCACTCTCTACTACATGATTATTGGATACGATCAGCAGTTCATCATCGGTCTTACCTACAATGATACCGGAACCACTGGCTGCTTCTTCCTGTGTGTACTGCTGTCCGAAGACATTGGCTGTCTCGGTAAAGTTATTTACGATGGATACCATGGCAGGCATTACTTTTTCTACCACATTGGATACATCGGACTCTACATAAGTAACATTGGTAGCCAGCTGTGCACTCTGGGTACTTTCTGTCGTTGCCTCAGAAGCGATCTCATCTACCACTGCGGTATCTGTGCTGGTCGTAAACATCCCGGTTCCCTGCTGTACTGCATAGAAACCGATTCCTGCGAACAGTCCGAAGAACAATCCCAGGCTGACACTTACCATTGCCTTCCGGAAGTAACCGCCATGTTTTTGGGTTTTCTTAGGCTCCGTATTGTTGCTGCCTGTGGTTCCGCCCATCTGATAAGTGGTGTAACCATTCGTGCTTCCTGCTGCACTCTGGGTAGTACTATGATTTTCATAGCCATAACTGTTTTCTGTTCTTGTCTCATTCAGATCTGCTCCACTGAATGTACCGGTTGTATTTTCATTGCCGGTTCCGTAACCGGAAAAATTATCATTCTCGTACATATTGCTTCCTCCTATCCTGTTGCAAGTGAGAAACTCTTTTTACCATTACCTGTTTCATTTCTTCCTCTCACCTTATGAACACAGTATATCCGTCAATTGTGTCCGAATTGTGATAACTTTCTGAAGCAATTATGAATCCTGAAAAAACAGAGAGTCTGTTCTGCCTGCAAGCAGTCTCTCTATGGGTAAGTTATTACACTCTACTCAACAGTAACGGATTTTGCCAGGTTTCTGGGTTTATCCACGTCACAGCCGCGTCCCACTGCCACATAGTAGGAGAACAACTGCAAAGGAATGATTGCCAGAGAATTGGTAAAGTACGGATTGGTCTCGGGGATGTATATTACATAATCCGACGCTTTCTCAATGGCCTTGTTGCCTTCAATGGTGACTGCCATAACAAAGGCTCCTCTTGCTTTTACTTCTACCATATTACTGATGGTCTTCTGGAACAGATCCGGCTGGGTTGCCAAAGCCACTACCAGCGTACCATCTTCGATCAGAGAAATCGTACCATGCTTCAGTTCTCCAGCTGCATAAGCCTCGGAATGAATATAGGAGATCTCCTTCAGTTTCAAGGATCCTTCCAGTGAAATCGCGTAATCAATACCGCGTCCGATGAAGAAGATATCTCTTGCTCCCACGTAACGGTTGGCAAAATGCTGGATCTTCTCCTTCTGTCCCAGAAGCAGTTCGATCTGATCCGGCAGGCATCTTAAATCTGTCAGCATACCGGCGAACTTCTCCTGATCAATAGTACCACGTACCCTGGCGAATTTCATAGCCAGCATGTAAAGTGCAGTTAGCTGTGCACTGTAAGCCTTGGTGGTAGCCACTGCGATCTCGGGACCTGCCCAGGTATACATAACACTGTCTGCCTCTCTGGCAATGGAGCTTCCCACCACATTGACAATGCCCAGTACCTTGAAGCCCCTTTCCCTGGACTCTCTCAGTGCTGCCAGAGTATCTGCCGTCTCACCGGACTGGCTGATGACAATGACCATATTACCCTTCTGAAGAATCGGATCACGATAACGGAATTCACTGGCCACATCCACTTCTACCGGGATTCTTGCCAGACCCTCGATCACATATTTTGCGGTAACTCCGGTATGATATGCGGAGCCGCAGGCCACAATATGGATCTTCGTGATCTCTTTGATCTCTTCATCACTCATGTTCAGCTCTTCGATCACAATATCATTATCCTTGATTCTCGGAGAGATGGTATCGTTGATGGTCTTCGGCTGCTCATAGATCTCTTTCAGCATGAAGTGCTCATATCCAGCCTTTTCTGCCGCATTGGCATCCCAGTCAATGGTCACCGGCTGCTTCTCGATCTCTTCCTCATCCACGGAGAAGAAACGCAGACTACCCTGCTGTAATTCCACAACTTCCTGATTGTCTACATAATATACGGTTCTGGTATATTTCAATATCGCAGGAACATCGGAAGCGATAAAGCTGCCGTTGTCGCTCTTTCCCACGATCAGCGGGCTGTCCTTGCGGGCTGCAAAAATCTTATCCGGCTGATCTGCAAACATGATTCCCAGCGCATAAGAGCCTTCCACACGATGAAGCACCTTCGTGATGGCTTCCAGAGGATTTCCCTTGTAATAATAGTCTAACAGATGTGCCAATACCTCGGTATCAGTCTCGGATACGAACTGATACCCCTTATCCTGCATCTTTTTCTTCAGGGGAATATAGTTCTCGATAATGCCGTTGTGTACCACGGCAATGGTTCCCGCATTGTTCATATGCGGATGGGAATTGATATCGCTGGGAGCTCCGTGAGTTGCCCAACGGGTATGTCCGATACCGGAGGTTCCTTTCATATTCTCTCCGCCGTGGGTCAGGTTCTCCAGAACCTTAAGTCTTCCCACTGCTTTTCTGGTGTTGATCTTCTCACCGTCAAAAATCGCCATACCTGCGGAATCATATCCACGGTATTCCAGCTTGGACAGACCGTCCAGAATGATCGGCGCTGCCTGTTCTGTTCCAATATAACCTACAATACCACACATAGTCATACATCCTTTCTGTTCTGTTTCCAGTATTCCTTGTTGGAAGTAAAAGCAAGTACCCATTTTTTCGGGAGCCTGCGATAGTTCTTTCCCAGTAAATAACCTGCATATTTACAGGCGCATTGCATATAAAAATGGGGCAATCCGGCAGACATATGGTTGCTGCGCAAATATACCGTCACATCTTTCACCATTCGTTTTCCCTCGGACTCCGAAGGATATGCTGCAAAAATCTCGGGATGCTCTGCCTGCGATACTCCCAGGTCAAAGTTTCTGTGGAACTGCTGCCCGTTGGTATAATTATGAGAATGTACCACCTGCGCATCCGCCGCATAAGCCACAGAGTATCCTGCTTCCACCGCCTTTGCCGCATAGATCATATCTTCATTAAATATCGTATGTCTGACGAACCCGCCCAGTTCCTCATAGATCTCCCGGCGATAGGCCGCACAGACATTGGAGCAGAAAAAGGTCTTGATCCCCAGGCTGTCCAGGTCTGCTGCCGATTTGATCCGGGACTTTGCCGGATAGTTAAATTCTCTGGTATAGCTCTCCACCGGTGTCGAATCCTCTCTGGGCAGCTGTCTCGCATAGGCCACCGCCACTTCCCCCTGCAGGGGTTCCACCAGTTTTTCGATCAGCCTGTCATCTTTCGGCATGGCATCCTGTGTCATCATCACGAAGACATCCGCAGAAGACTTTTTTACTCCCATCCGTCTCGTACCGCCATGATCGAACTCTCTTTTGGATACATGGTATACCTTGATATTCTGATAGGTTTCCAGAAATCTGATTCCGTAGATCAGCTGATCAAAATATTTTTCTTCCGTATTCAGAAGAATCACCTGATGTACCGGTACGCTCTGACTGCCCAGTTTATCCAATAATGTAAATAATTCTTTTCCCGGCTTATACAGGGGAATGATCACATCTATCTCCATGTCAGAGCGCTCCTCACTTTTCCAATCTCTGGTTCATTATACTTTAACTCTTATTGCGGCACAAGCCTTTTCCTACTGTCCAAGAGGATTATAACCTTCTGGGTAATGCACAAGGGAGCCCCGGCAGATTCCGGAAGACTCCCTTGTATTCCTGTTGCTTTACTCTATACACTGTTTCTTACTTATTCATATAAGGTGATGTGTCAGATTCAATCTTATTGCTGTATTCCTTCACGTTGCTGGTTACGGAATAGTTGGCATCATCAAACAGGAACTGATGCAGCCATACTACATTGCTTTCGAGATTTACCGGAATAACACAGCTTCCCTTTGCACCGATATTGCCGGTGTCACGCATGGTCTCTTCGGGGAAACCTCCTTCGTCCACTATGCGATAATTTGAAATATTGCTCAGCAGATCCAGGATGTCCTTGGAATCCAGACTGGTGTAAATGTCGTCGATGGCACTGTTGAATACCTTGGACAATGTTGCATAATCTGCTTTCTTTGCCTGATCTTCGATTGCCTGAATGACTTCACGCTGACGGGCAGCACGCTTAAAGTCGTTACCAGCGGTATAACGGATACGGCAGTAAGCAGTAGCCTGCAGACCATTCAACAGCTGCATACCGGTCTCAGTTACCGGTGTATAATCGCATTTCAAAACTTCTGCAATACCGATCTGATAGTTGTTGATATGCTTGATCTCCTCAGAGTCCACATCAATATAGATACCGCCCAGACCGTCGATCACTTCGCTCAGTCCTTTATAGCCTACGGTCACAAAGTTCGTAATATCCATATCCAGATTCATGTTCAGCATCTTAACCGCCTGCTCTGCTCCGCCATAGGAATAAGCGGCATTGCATTTCTGGTAGGAATCCGTACCGATATTCAGGTACGTATCACGATATACGCTGACCAGTTTGATATCACCGGTATCCATGTTGATGCTGGCGATCATGATACTATCGCTTCGGCTGCCCTTGTACAACAGGCTTTCCTTGGTGGCATCCACACCGAACAGGGCAATGTTCATATAGCCCTTCATAGTTTCATCCTGCTGCACCTCTTCGGGAATCTGAAGTTCTTCTGTCTCCAGAACGGTTACCTTGGGGCCCTCATTGCTGGTATGAGTCATTACCAGATACAATACTGCTACCATGAACAGGATCACTACGATCTCTACGCCAAAGATGATAACCTTTCTTCTCTTCTTGGCTGCACGCTGTTTGGCAGACATTCTCTTCTGTCCGTTCGCAGCTCCGGTTCTCTGTCCACTGCCGGCAGGTCTCTGACCGCTTCCGGCGGGTCTCTGTCCTGTAGGTCTCTGTGCGCTTCCGGAAGGTTTTCTTCCGCTTCCGGCAGGTCTCTGACCATTGCCGCCATTGTTGTTAGAATTTGTTGCCATCTTGTCTTCTCCTTGTACTAATAAGCATTTTTATTAATAAATCCTGTAAAGAACGTCATAAGAATGATCTTGATATCAAATCCAATGGTCCAGTTCTCAATATAGTAAATATCATATTCGATTCTCTTCTTGATGGAGGAATCACCGCGCAAGCCATTCACCTGTGCCCATCCGGTCAGTCCCGGCCGTACCTGATGTTTTACCATGTAACGGGGAATCTCTTCCTTGAACTTTTCCACAAACTGCGGTCTTTCCGGTCTGGGACCGACCAGACTCATATCTCCTTTTAAGATATTGAACAGCTGGGGAAGTTCATCGATACTGGTACGTCTGAGAACCTTACCGATACCGGTGACTCTGGGGTCATTGCGTACCGTCCATCCCTTTTTCTCTTCCGCCGCCGTCTGCATTGCCATGCTGCGGAATTTGTACATATAAAACGGCTTATTATGAAGTCCTACCCGTTCCTGCTTAAAGATCACCGGTCCCGGGCTGGACAGCTTTACCAGAATTGCTGATATGAGCATGATCGGTGAGGTAATAATGATACCGAAAATGGAACCAACGATATCCATTGCCCGCTTGATCACCATATTGCCTGTGTTCGTCAGCGGTACATACCGGATATTGATCACCGGTAATCCCATCAGATCCTCCGTATAGGGTCTGCTGGGGATCAGACTGCTGTAATCCGGAATGAATTTGGTGTGCACCCCGGATTTCTCACAGATATCCACCACACCTTCCAGATAATCATAATCCTTCAGGGAAAGTGTGATTGCGATTTCATCCAGCTTGTTCTCCGGAAGGATGTATTCCAGATTACCAAGCGTTCCCAGTACTTTCACTCCCTTATAGGTCGTGCCGCCCGGGATGTGCTCATCCAGAATACCACACACTACATATCCCCATTGGGGATTGCTGAGGATTCTGTCGATATATTCCTCCGCCGCCCGGGAATAACCTACCAGCAAAATGTGCTTCAGGTTGTACCCCTTTTTCCGTATGGAACGCAATGCCTTGCGCATGATGATACGGAATACGGAAGTCAGAAAAACATTCAGGACATAAAAAATTGCCATGACAGATCGTGAAAAATTGATCTCACGGATGATCATATACAAAATAATGATCAAAGCCGCCAGGCCAATGGTATTCGCCTGCAGGATACTGTATATCTCATGTCTGCGGCGAACCGTACGCTTCGGGGAATACACACTGCACCGGTAATACAGGAACATATAACCGGGTACAATAAAGGGAAGCAGCATATAATAATCCTGCACCGGCAGGACACCGATCCCCGGACCGTCATTTAAGATATAAAATTTGATATAATAGGCAAGGACAAAAGATGCTGCCGTGATCAGCGCATCTATTATCACAAGAAGCCTGTTAAAGACTTTCTGGTTGTCTTTTATCATACGGGTCACCCAATCTTTAAGTCCGAAAAGCTTCTTTTCAACGATTTCATTCTACAATAACGGTGGTTTTTTCTCAACTTAAGAATTTATGAAGCAATTTCTTAAGATTTCATAAGAATTCGAAAAACATTCAGGTATAATTGCCACTGAATCTTCACATAATTCCATAGATGGCTCCATTGAAAGTGCACCTTTGCCTGCTTTCCCACAGGACCCACGGTACGTTTCCACCCTTCGGCCAATCCCTTTAAATATAGTTTTCCCATTCTCTTCTTACAAAAAAACAGAAATTTTATGCCAAATCCAAGCAAAAAGAACGGCAGATTCAGGATCCACTGTAGTAGCGGCATATTTTTGCCGATGACATAGATATTATTGGAAGAAGAAAGTTCCGTTTTCCGGGAATTGTAGCGGGATCCCGTAGAAGCACTGCCGTAATGCAGAACGGATGCCGTCGGCTCGTACCGGTTCTCATAGCCGTAGATCCGGGCACGGTAACCGATATCCAGATCTTCCAGATAAGCAAAATGCGCTTCGTCAAAATAGCCGATCTCCTCAAATACCTGACGTCTATAAATTGCCGCTCCGCCACAGGCTGAGAATATGCTGACATTCTTGTCATAATCCACAGCAGGCCGGCCTTTTCCCCGGGAATATGCCCATCCCAGAACGCAGTAGCGGTCTCCCGCATCATCCAGCAGCTCTGGCTTATCCCACATAAGCATTTTGGCGCTGACGGAAAATATCTTTTCATCCTTCCGAATGGCATCATACAGTCCTTTCACAAATCCAGCTTCTACTCTGGTATCGTTGTTCAACAGGATCACATAGAGGCTTCGTGCCTCCCGGATTCCCAGATTCACCGCATGACAGAAGCCGGTGTTCTCCGGCAGGGCGATCAGACGCACCTGCGGTTTTCCCCCCTCTTCTGCCGGTGCCTCTTTTTTGCGACACCATTCGCTGTCCAGATATTCCACGCTCCCGTCAGCAGAACCATTGTCTATGATCAGCACTTCATATTCCGGTGCATTTTCCTGTCCCCGACACAGGGAAGCCATGCATTCCGGTAAATATTTCATTCCGTTGTAATTGGGTATAACGACGGTTACTTCCTTCATAGTCTCTCCCATTTCTCCGGATACTCCGGCAGATACAGCAGTCTTCCCCGTTTTCGTAATGCGTCCGATAATTGCAGACTTAAAAGCCGGATATCTGCCCCGGCAGGCAGTGTAGAGCTGTCAAATACCGGCTGTTGTTCCGGACCTCTTACTACTTCCGTATAAGGCACTCCCACGATTTTTTCAAACAATTCCCTGTCAGCTGACCGGATCCTGATGCAGCGAAGGTCTAACGCTTCTGCATCCTGGGACAGCTCCGCCCGGTGAAGATAACCGCCAAAGTCCTTCGGCAGTCCCTCGTAGAACACCTTTCCGTCCGCAGTCATTCTGCCGCCGGCGATCCTGCCGCGGTTTTTCCCGGACAGCACTCTGCCACCTACGGCAGCCACATCCGGTCTCTCCTGTAATACCTCTGTATATTGTAACCGATAAAATCCTACATGTCTGGTCTCCTCTGCCTTTGCCGGGATCCCACGTTCTGCCGCATGATCCTGCAGTGCACGCAGCCCCGCTTCGTAAGCATATTTCTTGCTGTGGGGATTGGCTGCTGTAGATGCTTCATGGCATCTCCAGTGATACAGCACTCTGGGAATATGAAGAATTCTCTCCTCCCCGGAGCGGCCATCTGCAGCCAGCACCTCTGACACTGCCCGCAGCACCAGATCATAGTCCTGGGCACCGTCGCATTCTGGCCGGAATGCCAGTTTCTTCATCAGATCTGCATCCATCACCAGAAAATGGCAGATATAGTTATTACTCAGGATTAAATCGTAATTAAAGTCTTCTTTATGGTTGGGATCGTAATATTTTGTCTCATCCCCGTTGCATTTGTCTTCATCCGAATAAGCGAATGCGACTCTGACACCTCTGTCATTTGCTTTGGTAATAGCATCTGCCATCTCATACAGAGCATCCGGTGTCAATACATCATCATGATCCAGCAGGCCGATATATTCTCCCCTTGCATAGGGTAATGCCTGATTGGTATTCGCCGCAATTCCGGCATTTTCCGTAAGGTGTATATAGTGGATCCTTGCATCCGCTGCAATAGTTTCCGCATTTTCCAGGAGCCGTTCTGTCAGGAATCCCTGATTTGTCAACGTCTCCTCCACACTGTGATCCTCTGTGGCATCCGCCAGAATCAGTTCCCAGTGAGGATAGCTCTGTTGCATAACGCTTGTTATCATTCTGTTCAGATAGATTTCCGGGGTACGGTACAACGGCACCACAATGCTGAGTGTAACCGGATTATCCCATTTTCTGCAACTTTGCCTTTCCAGTTCCTCTTCCGGACAGGGCACATAAAAATAGCGGTCTGTCTCTGTCAGGCGTTCCCTTACAGAGATCCAGGTTTCCCTCAGGCCGTTGCGTTGCAAATAATATAGAGTTTTCTTAAGGTTTGCTATGTTCAGCTTTGCCACGGATACCTCCACTTTTATAAAAGAGCAAATCGCCCTTCCCGGGCGATTCGCTCTTAAAAATAACATTAACTATTCAGAACCCCATTCGCAAAATCGCTCTTCCAGAGCTTTCCTGAATAACATACTTGCATGCTATTTGCTCATGGTGGTTACAGTACAGCCTTTACATCCTCGGTCAGCTTCTCTACCTTGGCCTGTGCATCCTCTATGCTGTTACCTTTAACACCCATGTAGAACTTGATCTTGGGCTCGGTTCCGGAAGGACGGGCGCAGCACCATGCATTGTCGGGAAGCTCAAAATACAGGACATTAGACTTGGGAAGTCCGGTAGTGGTCTTCTCGCCGCTCTCCATGTCGATGACTACATCGTTCAGATAGTCGCGGAATTTCTCCACTTTCAGGTCACCGAATGCCTTGGGCGGATTCTTACGAAGCTTATCCATGATCTCGGCGATCTGTCTTGCACCGTCGATACCCTTCATGGTAATGGTGTACTGGGTCTCCTTGAAGTAACCGTATTTCTCATACATGGATACCATCATATCCCACAGAGTCATGTTGTGCTTCTTGCAGTAAGCCGCCACTTCACACAGACACATAACTGCTACAACTGCATCCTTATCTCTTGCATGAGTACCTGCCAGACAGCCGTAGCTCTCTTCCAGACCGAATACATAATTGTTGCTGCCGGTCTGCTCGAAGAACTTGATCTGCTCACCGATGAACTTGAAGCCGGTCAGTACTTCGATCAGCTTTACACCATAAGCTTCGGTGATGGGCTTGGTCATATTGGTGGTAACGATGGTGGTTACCAGTGCGGGATTCTCGGGCATAGCGCCGGTAGCAGTCTTCTCTCTCAGGATATATTCTGCGATCAGCATACCGGACATGTTACCGGTAAATGCCACATACTCGCCGGTCTTGGTATCCTTGGCATACACACCCAGACGGTCTGCATCGGGATCGGTTGCCAGAACGATGTCCGCATCCTTCTCCTTGGCCAGACGCAGTGCGTATGTAAATGCCTTGGGATCCTCAGGGTTCGGGTAATCCAGTGTGGTGAAGTTTGGATCCGGATTCTCCTGTTCGGGAACTACATAGACGTGCTTAAATCCCAGCTCGGACAGGATACGTCTTACCGGCTTGTTACCGGTACCGCATAACGGAGTATATACGATCTTGATGTCATCAGCCATTTCCTGAATAACATCGGGATGAATGATCTGCTTCTTCAGCTCAGCCATGTACTTGTCATCGATCTCTTTACCGATCACCTGATAGAGGCCTGCTTTTTCCGCATCTTCTCTGCTCATGGTCTTCACGGTATGATAATCCTTGATGGCCTGTACTTCGGTGATGATGTCCTTATCGATAGGAGCGGTTACCTGTGCGCCGTCCTCCCAGTATACTTTGTAGCCGTTGTACTCAGGAGGGTTGTGGCTTGCGGTCACTACGATACCTGCGGTACATCCCAGCGTACGAAGGGCAAAGGACAGTTCCGGGGTAGGTCTTAAAGATTCAAAAATGTATGCCTTGATGCCATTGGCTGCCAGACATCTTGCTGCCTCATCGGAAAACTCGGGAGACATGCGGCGGGAGTCAAATGCGATAGCCACACCCTTGCTCTGGGTGCCGCGCTTAATGATATAATTAGCAAGACCCTGAGTTGCCTTACGAACGGTATATACGTTCATGCGGTTGGTTCCTGCACCGATCACGCCACGTAAACCGCCGGTACCGAATTCCAGTTCCTTGTAAAAACGATCTTCCACTTCTGCCTCGTTGTTGCGGATTGCCAGAAGTTCATCCTTGGTCTTCTGGTCAAAATAATCATCATTCAACCAGAAATTCAGTTCGTCCATATAACTCATTTTCCTATCCTCCTGTTTTATCGCTATCTTTATCTTTCTTCAGTAAACGCTCTCCGCCATTATTCTACCATAGATTACCTTTACTGAAAAGAGCAATTTAACGTCCGCTAACCGGATCTCTCAGCGCATAGTCACTGCGATCCAGAGAGAAATTCGGGTTGTAATAGGGGTCTCCTGCTTCCAGCTCTGCCTTCCATTTTTCACGGAAATGCTCGGATTCTTTGTTGTAACGCTCCGCCTTCTCTCCCTGATCATCCAGACCTCTGGAAATAGATTCATAATGATACAGTTCCGCAAAAGGGGTCCATACATTCAGCAGTCCCAGTTTGCGCAGTTTCAGGCAGAAATCCACGTCATTCAGAGAGATCACAAAGCTCTCGTCCAGTCCTCCCACCTGCTCATACAGACTCTTTTTCACCAACAGACATGCTCCGGTCACCGCCGTGGCATTCTGGGTATAACACAGGCGTCCCATGTAGCCGAGGTTCTGTACCGGAATACGATAATGGGTATGTCCTGCGGTGCGATGTGCCCCCAGTCCGATGACTACACCGGCATGCTGGATTGTCTTGTCCGCATAATACAGCTTTGCACCTACGGCACCCACATCTTCCCGCTGTGCATACATCAGCATCTCTTCCATCCAGTTGGCAGTGATCACTTCCGTATCATTGTTCAGCAAAAGGATATAATCTCCGGTGGCATAGGATACTCCCAGATTATTTACAGCAGAATAATTAAAGTCACCATGATAGGTCACCACAGAGATCCGGCCGTCCTCGCTGTGCAGAATCCCGCCGTCATGACCGCAGACGGTATGCAGCTTGCATCTCTCTGCGTAGGAATCATTGCCGGACAATCCCAGCAGCTGGGAATAGTAATCCCGGATTTCCGGTGTGGTGCTGTTGTTCTCCACCACGATGATCTCGTAGTTGCTCCAGGTGCTGTTCTTCTGAATAGAAGTAATACATCTCTTCAGATCTTCCACGTGATCCTTGTTGGCGATCACGATGGAGATCTTCGGATCTCCCAGAATCTGATAGCGGATCCGGAAAATTGTGGCACAGGCTCTGGTACTGGTGATCTGAAAATGTTTGAATCCATGCTTTTTCAGATGATCCGCCACGGCACCCTTTGCCGCCTCGATGGCATAGGGCTTTGCGTCAATACTGGCGGCGGTACTGCCCGCATGGCTTCTCCAGTAATACATCAGTCTGGGCACATGTACGATCTTTTGTGCTCTGTCCGTCAGACGCAGGATCATATCGTGGTCCTGCGCACCGTCAAAAGCCGTACGGAACAGTTCCTCGCCTTCCAGAAGCTTTCTGGAAAAGACGCTGAAATGACAGATATAATTGTTGGCCCGCAGATTATCCGGTGCATAATCCGGCTTAAAATGCATGGTCAGCATTTTATTAATATTGTCCTCCTGGAAAGTGGTCTCATCACAGTACAGATAATCCGCACCCTGTTCATTGATTTCCTTCACATAGGCATACAATACGGAAGGATGCAGAATGTCATCCTGATCGAACAGTCCGATATAGTCTCCGGTGGCCAGCTTGTAACACTCATTGGTGTTGTAGGAAATACCTCCGTTATGGTCCAGGTGCTTATATACAATACGGCCATCTGATTTCGCCGCATACTCCTTGCAGAGTTCTTCGATGTAAGCATGTTCCGCATCGGAACCGTCCGCCAGACACAGTTCCCAGTTCTGATAGGTCTGGTTCATGACGCAGTCCAGCATCTGTATCTGGAACTCTCTCTTGTTATTCCACAACGGCACGAGAATACTGATCTTCGGCATATAGGGGAATACCGTTTCTTCCTCTTTCTTCCTCTGCTCCGCGTCGGGAAAGCTTCCGGTACCGTAGGATTCCATCAGGCTCTTCTGGTGACTCTTGTTACGGATCTTCCGCAGAATATCTTTGGGACCACCGCAATGAGACAGCCGTTCCTTCTGTCTCTGGGCAAAATGGATCACACTTCTGGCAGGTCCTGTAGCCTTCCAGAATTTATTTTTCTTGATTCGGTCCAGTTTGAACTGCAGATCTTCCTTCTCCGATTCCAGTACTACGATCTTGTCCGCCAGATCCGCACATTTTTCATGCTCTCTCTCGTAGGCTTCCTTATAATTGATCTCGGTGTTGCTCTCTGACATATGTCTCCTCCGTGATATTTTCACCGCATTTTAGCGGATCATGCATCTGTTTTATTCTTTTGCTGCCGGAAGCTCTACGGTCAGATATTTTCCCGTAGTATTCCAAAGTTTCAGCTTGCTGACACGATTCACCACAAGAACAGCGATCGTATAGTTTCCAGCCGGCAGTTGTTCTCCTTCTCTGAGGACACAAAAGCCGCCCAATGCCACATTTTTCTGATCCGGAAGATTTTCCTCCAGTTCCTGTCGGTAGGCAGGCATCAACTGCATGGACCACACACCCTGTCCTTCTGTTTCCCCACAGGGAATCAGCAACAGATGTTTTTCATAGCAGGCATTATCGTCTCCCAGAATTACACTGTATCCCTGGATCCGCTCCGGTCCCGCTGTCTCTACTCTGGCCATCAGGCAGTTATCCCTGCGGATCTTCTGTAATTCCTCTCCGCCAGGAAGTCCCCTTTTCCAGAAAGGCTCCTGTAAAACATTCCGATCTGTCAGATATGCCGGAACCACACGGCTGTCCAGTCCCTCCCGGTTCAGCCCCTTCGGGTAAAAAGGATCCTCTCCCCGGAACTGTGGATGCATCTGGTAGAGCAGTTCTCTCTCCTGTACCAGACGCTGCATTTTCTCAGGACTTTCATCGCTTCCCCGGCTGAGAGATTCATGGTGATATGCAAAGCGGTCGTTCCACACCACATTGTAGTATCCCATTTCCAGAAGCCGGAAGCCCAGTTCCACATCATTATAGGCTACCCGCAACACTTCCCGGAATCCTCCGGCCTCCCGGAACACCTCTGTCCGGATCAGGAGACAGGCTCCCGTCACGGCCACACAATCCTGTGTAAAACGGTTCCGTCCAAAATAGTAGCTTCTGTCATCCTCCATAAACTGTAGCTTATGCACCGGTCCCACCGGCAGATTGACAATGCCGTCATGCTGGATCTTCACGGAATCCGGATAATAAAGTTTCAGTCCCACACTGCCCACATAAGGCTGCAAGGCTCTGGACACCATTTTATCCAGCCAGTCATTCTCACATAATTCAATATCATCATTTAAGAACAGCAGCAGCTTGCCATCTGCCAGTTCTGCGCCACGATTACACATGGTGGAAAAATTGAACTCCGCAGGCTCATATACATACCGGATCGGTGTTCCGGCTGTCCGGATTTCTTCCACCAGCTGTTCTGTTTTTTTCCTGTTTTCCTCGTTACTTCCGTTATCTATCAGCAGGATTTCCACTGGGACACTGCCCTCCGGGCGTTGCGTCAGCGACCGCAGACATTTTCCCAGTACGGAAGGATTATCTTTGGAAGGAATGATCACAGAGACCCTAAGCTCTCTGGCGAACAGTTCTCTGGCTTCCTCTGCCGCTTTGGCCGCCAGTTCCACGGACAGTTTTGCGGATTCCGCTGCCGTCCGGTACTCTTCCCAGGGGTTCTGCTCATCTTCCGCTTTCTCCCGGCTGGTTTCTGCCGGTCCCTGCAGTCCGATTCCCGCAGTACCAAAAGTGCCGTGAAACAGCACTTCTTCCAGATGTCCAATGGTATGACAGCCTCTCTCAAATCCACCGGCCGCCAGAAACAGCCGGTCCATCAGGGGACGGATCTCTTCCGCTTTCGAAAATACTATTTCCCTGCCGGTGCTCTCTCCTTCTGTCACAGCCCCGGGCTCCACCAGTTTCTGCAACAGTCTGCTCCGCACTGCCACGACGCTTCCCACATAGAAGAAAGCCCGGTAGGTATCCGGAGCCCAGCAAGGCTTGAACCAGGGAATCACACGCTCTCCGTTCTCTGACAGCAGATCTTCATCTCCATAGACGATCTCTGCCTCCGGATGCTTCACAAAATACGCATTGATCCGCTCCACAGCATTTTCCGCCAGCTGTCCTTTCTGCTGCCTGTAGATCACGAATTCCGTAAGACCGGCTCTTTCCACGATCTCTGTGACCACTGTTTCCGCAATCTTTTTTTCCTGCTCCGCAGCCCATTGCGCGTAGGTCACCCGCAGCTTTGCCAGTTCTGCTTCATACTTTTTATCCTGTTGTCTGACAAGCATCTGCTTTACTGACGTCCGAATGCTCAAGTTTCCTGTCTCCTTAGAAAAATTTTTTCACCGCTCCCGCCATGTCACTTGCCACAGCAAGGGGAATCTGCACGATCTCCATTTTCACAGTCAGGATGTTCTCTGCCTTTCTGTCCAATGCATCCACCCGGATCGTCAGATTCGGATCCTCCGTGGGAAATACCACGCTGGGATGCTCCGCACCGTCTGCGGACTTTAAGATTTTTCCATTGGTGGTAACGATCTTTTTGTCCTGCACAGGAACCGGCTGTCCGTTCATGGTAAGCTCCCGGATTTTACACACGCAGGCGCACATGGCCGGATCCAGCCGTAAATAATGGACATTTCCATCGAAATTCACCGTAAATTCCGCCTGTTTTTCCTCTGCATAGACGTTCTCCGGGAAATAAGAATTTTCTTCGGAAAATCCCTGTCCCTTGTCCTCATAGATCTGTACCCTGAGTTCTCCCTCCGTCTGACGGAACCGTCCGATCCATTCCGTGGGCTTATAAATTTCGCCGCCTAAGAGATTGCGGATCTCACCCATGGACAATTTCTGTCCGGTCACATATTTCTGAAATTCCATCTCCTGCTCTCTGTACTGTCTGGCTTCGTTTTCCGTGATGCCCAGACGATCCAGAATACGATCCAGTTCCAGTGCATTACGTCTTTCATCTTCCAGTACATAACAGTATACAGCCCGAAAGGCCAGAGCTCTGGTCTCTATGGGACGGTCAAAAGTCCATTCATAATCAATCAGTGTCCAGTGGTCACCATCCACCAGAATATTGGCAAAGATCAGATCAAAGTCCGCCACCGGCACATCCTCCCCGTAGCCCACTCTCTCCAGATATTCTGCGAACAGGTTGTGAAATTCCTCCACATCCTGTCTGTCCAGGCACTCGTCCATCAGTTCCGACAGCGGTCTGCCCGGCACGAACTCAAATTCCGCATAAGGTATGCCGTTCTCTTCTCCCAGATGGCAGACATTGACATCCAGACTGCTTCCCGCATACCGTTCCTTCAATTTTTCATAAGCCTCCGGCATATGACGCACATGGGCTTCCGCTTCTTTTGTCAGCGGATATTTTCGGACCGTCTTACAGCCTTCCTTGTCCCGCAGGATCTCGGTGCGGATCCGGAAGCTTTCCGCACGGTCATTGGAATATCTGGCATATTTCAGATCCAGAGGTGCTCCGATCACCGCCATATAGGAATTGGAAAAAACGGAAAACAATCCTTCCTCCACAATTCCGTCAAAAGCACTCTTCTCATCGAACAACAGCATTCTGTCCCGGTCAAAATTCCGCAGATTGTTGGACAGCTCTCCACGTCCTGGAAGATAAGCATCGGAATAGACTGTGGTCATAAATTTATAATCAGGATACGGATAATAAAAGCTGCGTTCTCCCACACCGCAGGCATCGAAAATGCGCTCCAGCTTTTTCCGGGAAAACGTGCGTACCACACCGCCCTCCGGATAATTTTCAATGCCGGAAAACCAGCTGCCCAGATGATCTTCCTTGCATCCGGCAAAATATTTCAATCCGTATTTGTTCTCAATGGCAATCACGATCCTGCCGTCCGGTGCCAGATGCTTCTGCAGGATCTTAAGGAAATCCCCGTAAGGCGTCTTGCCGCCTATGTAAGCCTGTCCATACTCAAAAACACCGATCAGACAGATATAGTCATAGTCTGCGGGAAGTTCCGGTTCCACATCCGTGAAATTGCCCACATGGATCGTCACATTTTCACATTCGCTGTGGCGGTAGGCGTTGATCAGGCTGCGCTTCTTCGAGAGATCCACACAGGTCACTTCCCCGGCTTTTCTTGCCAGTGCACCCGTGATGGCTCCGCATCCGCTGCCCACTTCCAGCACTTTCTCTGTTTTCTGTATGGGAAGGAAATCCACGATATTTTCCCGGAGAGCAGACAAATGATACAGGATCGGCCAGCTCTTTCGCTCCGCAATGATCCTGTCATATTCCACCGTACTGTATTTTTTTACAATGTCTAAGATCTCGTCCTCCACACTGCCGTCGCAATAATAATCCTCGCCGGGATATTTATCCAAATTCAGTGTGATCTTCCCGATGGTCTCTGTCATTCCTTACTTCTCCTCCGCATCCCATACTTTTGTTTCGGAATCCATATCATAATATCCTACGGTGTTCTTGTCCGATACCACCGTAATATTCAAGGCATCATACAGTCTGTGATATACCTCGAAGGTATCCTGATTGTAGCCGGTCACTCCCAGAGACAGCAGATACTCACCACCCTGTAAGTTCATCTTCTGGGTAAAAGTCACATTTTTCACCTCTCCCGGCTCCACGCTGTCCAGAAAAGCCTTTTCAATCATGGTATTTGTACCGGTGATCTCCACACCGATGACGTTTTTTACAGAAAATGCAAAAATGGGGGCCGGAATATGATCCATAAAACGAACCCGCATATGGATGGTAAACATACTGCCCTTCAGGATTGCATTGGTGGGAACCTCTCTGTCATCCGTAATGTAAAATTCCTCAATCTGTGCCTGCTTCGTACCGTATTCCAGGGCATTGGGATTCTGCCCCTTGGCCTCCATGGAAGCCTGGGAAGCATCGGTCCCCTTCTCATCTGCTTTTTGGGCAGCTGCTCTCTGCAGGTCTTCATCATCCAGCAGACTGGCAGTCTCTTCTCCCACACTCTCCGGGCCGTCATACTGTCCCACCAATACCCTCTTGTAGGTGTCGATCATAGCCTTGGGACTGCCTTCGCCCAGGATATTTCCCTGATTCAGCAGATATACACGGTCACAATATTTGCTGATACTGCTCAGATCATGACTGACGAACACAATGGTCTTGCCCATCTTCTTGAATTCTTCGAATTTATGATAACATTTTGCCTGGAAAAATACGTCACCGACACTCAGAGCCTCATCCACGATCAGGATCTCCGGCTCGATATTGATGGCCACCGCAAAGGCCAGCCGGACGAACATACCGCTGGAATAAGTCTTCACCGGCTGATAGACGTAATCTCCGATATCCGCAAAACTTAAGATCTCCGGAAGCTTTGCCTCAATCTCCTTCTCGGAAAATCCCATCATCGTCCCGTTCAGATACACATTTTCAATGCCGTTATATTCCATATTGAATCCGGCACCCAGCTCCAGCAGAGCGGAAATACGGCCATTTACCAGCACTCTTCCCGAAGTGGGATTCAATACACCGGTGATGATCTTCAGGATCGTGGATTTACCGGAACCGTTGGTACCGATAATACCCACCGTTTCTCCCTGATAGATCTTCATGTCCACACCCTTCAGGGCATAGTGAAGCTTATGCTTCGTCTTTTTTCCGAAGCCGAAAGCCTCCTTCATCCGATCTGAGGGCTTATCATATAGTTTATAGATCTTCTGGACATTATCGACTTCAATGGCCAGCTTTTTCTTTTCCTGCATCAATTTTAATCCTCGCTTATCAGCGTTACACTGTCTTTGTCATACCATATGGCCAGAGAACGGTTGGCCTCGTTATTTTCATCCTCCGAGAGGTCTCCCATGCACAAAAACCAGGGCTTGTAGTGATAAGGTTGCAGCTGTACATCATCCTCATCTCCCAATAGCTTCTCCACCCGTTCCAGATATTCCTGATGGAAATTATACGCTTCTCCGGTATGCACATAGTAATAGGCCCCATAAGCCGAATAATGTCCTGCCTGATTGGGTGACACCTGAAAGATCATGATAAATTCCAGACCCATAATCGCATAAAACCACCACACTGCGGCTCCGTTCCAGTTCGCCAGCCATCTTGCCGCGCTGCCTGATGCCTTCTTCTGCAGTTTTTGCTGCAGCCAGCCACACCAGTATATTTCGTTCAGGAACAACAGCAATAAATATGTGATCTTCACCGCATTCAGAGTTCTGGACAATCCGGCATGTCCGAGGGAATACAGGCTTGGGGTGTAACCGGTGGCATACAGGCAGAAGGACCACAGAAGTACGACTCCCGGATACCGGAAACGATACTCCGTCTCCTTAAGTGCCTGCCAGATCAGGGGTAACAGCATCACCATTACCATAAGAACAATAGATCCCGTAAACTCTGGAAGATGTTTTACTCCTTCCAGAAAAGATCTGCCGATGGACTCCAGGGGACTGTATCCCCAGCCGACATAGCTGCGGGCCCGCACGGAATTGCCCGGTGCCGCTACATTCAGCCCAAATCCTATAATGTATACCAGCGTAGCAGGCAACAGCCACAGTCCCTTTTTCCGGTGTTCCACTACCACACTTATAAACAGAATCGTCAACAGCGATAAGAGTCCCTGCAATGCCGTGACAAAATTGCTTCCGGCCGTGATCATGGAAAGCAGTACCGAGGCCGTAAATAGCAGCCCGGTAGCAGTTCTTCCTTCTGCTCTCTCCAGGCAGATTGCCACAGACAACATCAACAATCCAAAGCCGTGCATTCCCACGTAATGAACTCCGCCGTTATACCAGTAGAAGCCACTCTGTGCGGAATAAATAAACATAAAGACTGCCACTGTAATCACTGCCTGTGCTGCCAGGCCGGTCCACTTTTCCATGCCCAGTACTTTCCGCAGGATCACATGGGTAAATGTCATGGTACCCGCCAGCAATAGCAGCAGGATGAACACTGGACCGAGGAAATAATACTGTTCTCCCCAGATTGCCGGCATCAATGCCATAAAGAAAATAGAAGAATAGGTTCCCTGCCACGCATACCACTGCGTTCTGGAGCAATCCAGTGCACCGGAGATGGCAGCCCATTTTGACTGTTCCTGCTCCATGGCAGCTCTGGCAAATCTTCCGAAATTGTAATCATCATAATACGGAACCGCATAGACTGTCAGACGAAACAATGGAATCAGCGTCAACAGCAGCAGTCCGCAGCACCCCACGGCCAGCAGGATCTTTCCCGGCTTCCATAACCAAAATTTTCTAAATTTTTCACGAGCACCCTTCAATTACTTTCACCCTTTCTGTTTTCCCCACAACAGTTTTGTAATGCAGCTCCTCCCCACAAGGTTCTTCATCTATAAAAGTTTTGCTATGCTCTGTTTTTTATAATACGATTTCCCCGTTCTTCGAACTCTCGAAATCGTAACAATCATTCGTATTATAGCACGTCTGCGAAATGTACCTTCAATCGTTTGAAAATAACGGCTCCCAACCCGAACAGTACTACCGTTACGATCCAGAAATACATGGTGGAAAAGAAATCCTGGAAAAACCATTCCTTCTCATAAATAGCACTTCGATAACCGTTTACAATATACACCAGCGGATTCAGCTTCAGAATCGTGATCCAATTGCCGGACAGGGAATCCAGATTCCACAAAATAGGAGTGGCCCACATGCCGATCTGCAATCCGATACTGATGATCTGAGACAGATCCCGGAAAAATACTACTACTGCACAAGTTGTATAGCTGAGTGCCAGTACAAAAATGAACAGGCAGAAGCTATAGTATACGATCTGTATCGTATATATGGTAGGATAATACCCGTAAATTGCTGCCACAATCAACAGCAGACACACAAAAAATACATGAATAAAGGTGGCTGCAATAATCTTGATGATAGGCAGGATACTGATCTTAAATACTACTTTTTTCACCAGATAGTTATATTCCAGCAGCGCATTGGTTCCATTGTTTAATGCCTCACTGAAATAGAACCAGGGTACAAGCCCAGCCGTCAGGAACAATACAAAGGGTACTTCCACACCCTCCCGCAGGGGAGTACTCGTATTACCCATGATCTTATCAAAAACAATGTAATACATAGCCACCGTGACCACCGGCTGTGCCATAGCCCATACCGCACCCAGATAAGATCCCGCATATCTTTTTTTGAAATCATTTTTGGCCAGTTTCCAGATCAGATGACGGTTCTGGAACAGTTCCACCGGCAGTCCGGTGAATTTATCATACCAGTGAATAAAAGCAACGCATGCCGCCGCGATCACTACGCAGGAAATGATCTTCTTGGCCAGTTCCTGTCCCGGATCTGCCGCAGGTCCCGGATTCTTATGGAATACAATGAGCACCGCCATGATCACTGCCGCTGTCACAAACAGGGCAATGCCCGCTTTTTTACTTACCTTCATTCTCTTTTTCCTTCACGTACTGTTCCAGTGTGCCCCACTTGGTATCCTTCTCGGAAAGCGTCAGTTCCATACCTTCGGGAATCGGCCATTTTACACCGATATCCGGTGTATTGTAGGCAATACCGCCCTCATCATCGGGATGATAAAAATCCGTACATTTATAGCAGAATTCCGCATAATCCGACAGTACCAGAAAACCATGTGCAAAATTCTTCGGGATAAAGAACTGCTTCTTGTTCTCTTCAGACAAAAGCACTCCGTACCACTGGCCGAAAGTCCTGGAACCTTCCCGCAGATCCACTGCCACGTCATAGACTTCTCCGCGGATCACGCGCACCAGCTTGTCCTGAGGAAAATGTTTCTGGAAATGCAGTCCACGCAATACACCCTTCTTGGAAGCGGACTGATTGTCCTGTACGAACACCTCAGGAATTCCCGCAGCCTTGAAATCGTTATAATTGTAAGTCTCCATAAAATATCCTCTGGCATCTCCGAATACCGTAGGAGTAATGATCTTTAATCCTTCAATTTCACAGGTTTCTACTGTTATTTTACCCATTTATTTCGTCCTCACTCTTTATTTTTATTGACTATTCGTAGGTGATATTCATGTCCACACGACCTTCGATGCCGTCCACTTTTCCCTTGGAGGTATACTGCCAGGTCTTATAATATCCCTGATATAACGGAACACTGCGATACTCTGCCAGCCAGATATGATAGTTTTCCAGTCTTGCTGTCTGCAGATTATTGTTGTACCAGTTACGGCTGGCATAGACACCCGCCGTGTATCCGGCATTTTCTATGGTCCTGCAGAACGCTTCACATACCAGTGTTCTGGTCTCAGCATCCAGATTGTCCGCACGGCCGTTACCGCCCGCACCTTCGGTATCGATAAATACCGGATAGTTCAGCCGGTAATCCCGGATCAGTTCGATCACCGCGGAAGCCTCTTCCACAGCTTCCTTCTCATCCACAGCCTGGGTGAAAAAGTATACGCCCACCGGAATTCCTGCGGCCTGTGCACCCTTCATGTTCGTCACGAACATGGGATCTTCCACCAGGCTTCCGGTTACCGAACCGCGGTATCCGGCACGGATAATGGCAAACTGCACTCCTGCATTTTTCACCTTATCCCAGTCGATCTCCTTGTTCCATTTGGAGACATCGATACCGACCTTTGCATTACCGGACGTGGTCTGCAGCTTCTGGATCTCTGTCTTGTCCGCATCTGCCAGAGCATCTGCCACGGCGCTGTCCTCGGCTTCTGCATCCACTCCATCCTCCGTCTTGATCAACAGGGAAATATCGTCAATGGCCAGATACTCCACTTTATCCTTGACGTGAACTCTTGTCTCACTGACCGGAACCTTATATCCCTCAATGGGAAGGAGCTCAATATAATAGTCTCCGGAATCCAGATCTCCAATGTAAATGATACCGTCCTGATCCAGATCCTTGTAATCACCCAGGCCATCCAGCCGCACATAGAAGCTTTCACCGGTCACCGGAATTCCTTCGTTATCCACGATCTGGATCCGCAGATCCTTTTCTATGGAGGTGGCTACCAGAGACAGACGGTTGCTGTTATCCTTTGCAGCTTCCAGAATTGGATTTACTTCCTGATCAAAAAACGTATTATCTTTTAAAAATGCCTTCAGATCATTGCCGATCTGACCATCCGGTGAGACCGTCTCTTCTGCCTGAACGCCATTTTCCGCCGGAGATGCACTGTCACCCGCTCCGGCATTCTGAGTGCCGGATGCCGGCGGTCCGGAAGCTGCCGTAAACTGCTCCCTATTGACATACATGACCAGCAGTGCCACCAGCAGGATCACCGCCATGGAGGCCAGAATCGCCATTTTCCGCAGCTTAGAGTCCATTTGCTACCTCTACCAGATATTTTCCGTAGTTCGTCTTAAGCAGCGGCTCTGCAAGAGCAAGCAGCTGCTCTTTGTCAATGAATCCTCGCTTGAAAGCGATCTCTTCAATACAGGAAATGTACAGACCCTGTCTCTTCTGGAAAGCCGCCACAAAATCTGCCGCATCCAGAAGGGCATCATGATTGCCGGTATCCAGCCATGCAAAGCCTCTTCCCAGTGTCTCTACCTGTAAACTGCCTCTGTTCAGGTACTCGTTGTTGATGCTGGTGATCTCAATCTCTCCTCTTGCAGAGGGCTTTACATTCTTTGCGATCTCCACTACAGCATTGTCATAGAAATACAGTCCGGGAACCGCATAATTGCTCTTGGGATGCTCCGGCTTCTCCTCGATGGAAAGTGCCTTGCCGTTCTCATCAAATTCCACTACACCGTATTCTCTGGGATCACGCACATAATAGCCGAAAATAGTTGCGCCCTTTTCTCTGGCAGCTACTCTGCGCAATACTGCGGAAAAGCTCTGTCCGTAGAAAATATTATCTCCCAGTACCAGTGCCACTCTGTCATTACCGATGAAATCCGCACCGATGATAAAGGCATCTGCCAGCCCGCGGGGCTGATCCTGCACCGCATATTCCAGGCGCATGCCCAGCTGGCTGCCGTCTCCCAGCAATTCCTGAAATACCGGAAGGTCTCTTGGGGTGGAGATGATCAATACCTCTCTGATATCTGCCAGCATCAGTGTTGACAGGGGATAATAGATCATGGGTTTATCGTACACCGGCATGATCTGCTTGGAAATCGCTTTTGTCAGGGGATACAGTCTGGTTCCGGAACCTCCCGCCAGTATAATTCCTTTCATTTCGTCCTCCGATCCGCCCTTTTCGGGCTTCTTTTTACTTGTTTTTTAACACACCGAATGGGAACGACGTTCATCGTTCCCATTTAACAGGTATTCTTTACTTTTCTTCGTACATCTCATTGTAGTACTTCTGGTAATCACCGCTGGTCACATTATTCATCCAGTCTTCATGCTCGAAGTACCAGGCGATGGTCTTGCGGATGCCTTCCTTGAACATGGTCTCGGGATACCAGCCGATCTCTGCCTTGATCTTGTCCGGTGCAATGGCATATCTTCTGTCATGTCCCTTACGATCCTCCACGTAAGTGATCAGGTCGTTGTTAATATGCGCCTTGCGGGGATCGGAATCCGGAAGCATCTCCTGCAGAGTCTCAATGATAATGTGGATGATCTCGATATTCTGCTTCTCATTATGTCCGCCCACATTGTAGGTTTCGAACAGTCTTCCCTGTTCCTGTACCATATCGATAGCCTTAGCATGGTCTTCCACATACAGCCAGTCACGGACGTTCTTACCGTCACCGTAGACCGGAAGCTTTTTGCCATGCAATGCATTATTGATGATCAGAGGGATCAGCTTCTCAGGGAACTGGAAAGGGCCGTAATTGTTGGAGCAGTTGGTAATGTTGGCAGGGAAATGATAGGTATCCATATATGCCTTCACCAGCATGTCTGAGCTTGCCTTACTTGCGGAGTAAGGGCTGTGGGGATCATACGGAGTGGTCTCATAGAAGAATGCATTGTCATCATCTGGAAGAGATCCGTAGACCTCATCTGTAGATACATGCAGGAACTTCTTGCCTTCTTTGAAGCTGCCATCGGGAAGCTCCCAGGCTGCCTTGGCACAGTTCAGCATCACTGCAGTACCCAGGACATTGGTCTGTACGAAGATCTCCGGGTTGCGGATACTTCTGTCTACATGGCTTTCTGCCGCAAAATGTACCACACGGTCGATATCATTCTCTGCGAAAATTTTGCTGATGGCATCCTTGTCACAGATATTAGCCTTGACAAAGGTGTAGTTCTCACGCTTCTCCACGTCCTTGAGATTCTCAAGATTGCCTGCATAGGTCAGTGCATCCACGTTGATGATACGGATTTCATTATCGTATTTTTTAAACATGTAATGAATATAGTTGGAACCGATAAAACCGGCCCCTCCTGTTACCAGATAAGTTCTCATTTTTTCTCCGTTCTGCGCACAGCGCACATTTTTTGTTATAGATAGGGATATTTTACCATAAAACAAGCAGGATATCAACACGGCTCCTCCGCACTTCGTGCTCTCGGATCCGTGACACACATTCGCATTCCGGGCTATTGGCATTCTTAGCGCCGGGTATTAACACGGCTCCTCCGCACTTCGTGCTCTCGGATCCGTGACACCCATTCGCATTCCGGACTATCGTCCTACATGCTCATGTGTGTTTGATTTGCTAATAAAGTCCCAGCCTCGCCTGCAAGCAGTCGGTCTGGGCTTTATTGCAAATCTTAATATCCCAGGTAGCTTAAGTTCAGATCCACATTGCCACTGATGCCGCTGACTTTTCCTGTGGATTTGTATTGCCACAGATCATAGCGTCCGGTGTAGGTGGGTGCTGCTGCATACTGGGCCAGCCAGATCTTGTAGCCACTCAGTGCACTTGCATCCATCTTCTGGCTGAGCCAGGTCTTGTTGGCATACACACCTGCGGTGTATCCTGCATTCTGAATGGTATTGCAGAATGCCTTACATACTGCCGTTCTGGTAGCGGAATCGATCTTATCACCTCTTCCGCCGCTTCCTTCCACATCCAGGAATACCGGATAGGAAATCTTGTAACCGCTGATACGGTCCAGTACCATGGAGGCTTCCTGTACTGCCTCGACCTCATCCACTGCCTGGGTAAAGAAGTATACACCCACTTTCAGTCCTGCTGCCGTAGCTCCCTTGATGTTGGTCTTGAAGGTAGGATCATCGATCAGTGCTCCCTGAGAGGAACCGCGATAACCCACACGGATGATCACGTAGCTGACACCGGAATTCTTCACGGCGTTCCAGTCAATTTTTCCATTCCACTTGGACACATCGATTCCCATGGTGCCGGAACCAACTACCAGAGATCCGTCACTGGCAAAATTGTATTTTGCGCCCTGAATGACCTGTTCTCCGGTAACCTTGTTGCCATCCGCTGTAAAGAAATAAAGCTTTCCGTCCAGTGTCTGCCATCCGGTGTATTTCACATCACCTTTGATAAAGAACTTAGAGGCAGTAAAGTAATCCGCATAGACTGCTTCACGATAGCTGTCACCATCCTGTACATACAGCTGTACACCGCTCTTGTCTTTCAGCTTGGTAGTTTTATCTTCTCTCGCATTGGAAGCCTTTACTGTTACTGTGCACTTGGCTTCCACCTTGTTGCTGCCTTCTGTATACGTTACCGTTACCGTAGCACTTCCCGCTTTCACGCCGGTGATAGTAATGGTCTTGCCGCTTACAGCCACAGTTGCTATACCGGTATCACTGGAAGCCGCACTTACGGTTCCACTTCCGCTGACTTTTGCGGTAACTGTATCCGTTGCCTTCGGATAAGTCGTCACTGCCGTTTTATCCAGAGTAATTGTCGCCGCCGGAGTCGCTGTAGGGGTTGCCGTAGGGGTCGCTGTAGGAGTTGCCGTAGGGGCAGCTGTCGGGGTTGCCGTAGGGGCCGCTGTAGGAGTTGCTGTTGCCGTCGGGGTTACTGTCGGAGCCACTGTGGGCTCTGCAGTCGGGGTTACTGTCGGAGCCACTGTGGGCTCTGCAGTCGGGGATACTGTCGGTTCTTTTGTAGGTTCTGCTGTCGGTTCCGCTGTTGGTTCTGCTGTAGGTCCTGCTGTAGGAGACACTTCTGCCATCCGCAGGAACTTACCGCTGTAAGCCACCGTTACGGTCTCCGGATTGGTAATGGTATCCTTGGATACTTCTTTATAAGTATTGGCAGTTGCGGTACTTGCCACCCACTGCACAGTATCCTGCAGTGTGGACTCTACAGTAGTATCCTTGATCTGTGTATCCTCTTTTGCAGCATTGATCTCAGATTCTTTCTTGATCTCATTGGAGACATCGACCTTTTTATAGGCGATATCTTTCTTTACTTCTACTTTCTGTGCTGCTGTCGGCAGAACATAGTCCTTGTATTTATCATCCGTCAGTGCGTTTACCGCTACGGAATAATTCCCCGGCGTAATACCCTTTTTATAGATAATACCGTCCATATCGTCATCAGTCCAGGTCTCGGTCTTGCCGTTGGGATCTGTGATGGTTACGCTGAAGGGTACGTTGGAGATCAGCTTGCCGGTCTTTTTATTGTTGAATTTGATCTTCAGATCCTTCTGTACAGAGACCAGCTCCAGTTCTACCGTACCGCCGTTGGTGTACTCTGCCTCTTCATATTCCTTCTGTTCTTCCGGATCTTCTTCTACCGCATTGGCTGCCGCGATCTTTGCCATCTGTGCGTCTGCCACTGCCAGAAGTCCCTGCTCACCGATCATCTGGATGCCGTCCAGCTGTGTTCCCACGCTGACGAACTCCGATACCTGTCCATCCACTGCCCGGGCACTGGCATAGACACTTCCGGTCACGATAGCCAGAATCAGTACCGCCACTCCGGTAGCTGCCATGATCCGGTCCATGGTACTCAGGTTCAGGAATTTTGCCCAGATTACAGCAATTCCGCCCTGCTTTTTGCCCCCGGTCTTTCTCCTGCCCGTGGGAGCCGGCTCTTCCTCGTAATCCTCGTCGGCATAATACTCTTCATCGTCACTCTCTTCGATGTACTCCACGTCATCGGCATAGTACTCCTCACCGTCTTCTTCTCCGGTGTACTCTTCCTCATCGGCATAGTACTCCTCACCGTCTTCTTCTCCGGTGTGCTCTTCCTCATCGGCGTAGTACTCCTCACCGTCTTCTTCTCCGGTGTACTCTTCCTCATCAGCATAGTACTCTTCGCCGTCTTCTCCGGTGTACTCTTCCTCATCAGCATAGTACTCTTCGCCGTCTTCTTCTCCGGTGTACTCTTCCTCATCGGCATAGTATTCCTCGCCGTCGTCTTCTCCGGTATATTCTTCCTCGTCCCAATCGTAACCATCCTGTACGTCTTCTTCCCAGTTACGGTCCGGACGTTTTGTATGGTTAAATAATTTTTTCATCTGATCTATCCCTTCTGCTCATAATTCTCGGTGTAACAATTCCGTAACATTATAGCATTGTATTTTCCCCACATCAAGGCATTCACCCATTTCTTCAGAATTTCTTAAATCTTTCTAATATTATGGACTTTCTTTTCGTATAATAGTAAAATCAATATAACTCTTTTTACCACTACATTATTGAATTACCTGAAACGGAGAGAATACATGAAACGAAACAATAACAACCATAATATCCACGCATCTTCTGTGAATGACATGCCGGATATTGAGATTGTAGATCTGGAAAACGACACAATGCAAGACACAGATTCTGGTAATTTCCATTCCGGGAATACTCGTTCCGGTTCTGTGCACAATTTCCATACCGATTCCGATGACGACATAGAAGACCTTTACGTAGATGCCGATGAAGAAATCCCTGAGGGCGAAGAGTCTGCGGCCCCTGCCGGTATCCGGCGCTTTCTGAATTTTCACGTACTGTTTGCTCTCGTGCTTCTTATTGTTGTCGGCGTGGTAGGATACCGCGTCACACACTGGGGACAGAGGATCAGCCAGTCCGACATCTTCAAGGACGGACAGGGTTCCTACGACGACAGTTGGGATTCCATCCTTCCCCTGACCGACGAAAACGGTCAGATGATCATTAATGATGCTTCCAATATCGTTGTCTTCGGAAATGCTCCCTTCGCAGATGACAGGGACTCTTCCGACAATCTGGCCAATCTGATCGCCAAAGAGACCGATACCACCGTTTATAACTGTTCCATCAGCGGAAGTTACCTTGCTGCACAGCAGTTAAACTACGACCCCACCGTTGCCCCCATGGATGCTTACTGTCTCTACTGGCTGGTGAACCTGGCCGTTGGGGTTCCTCTGGATGGCTACTACACCGATGCAGCCAATGCTCTGGGCGACAAGACACCGGCCGAAGCAGAGGAAGTAATCAACACACTGAAAACTCTGGATTTCAACACGATCGACACCGTTGCCATTATGTATGATGCTACCGATTATCTGTCCGGCAATGCCATGTACAGTGATGAGAATCCCACGGATCCCACGCAGTTTACCGGCAATCTGGAGGCCAGCATTGAAGTATTGCAGAACTATTACCCCCAGATCCGCATTATCGTTATGTCTCCGACCTATGCATATGCTGTGGATGAGAACGGCGACTATGTAAGCTCCGATATGTATATTTACAACGGCCGTGATGTCTTATCCACTTATGTGATCAAGGAATGTTACTCCGCCAATATCCACAGCGTATCCTTCATGGATAACCTGTACGGCAGCATTACCGAAGACAATGCCGATGAATATCTTGTCGACAATCTGCACCTGAATGTAAAAGGACGTAAGCTCATCGCCAAACGTTTTGAATACTTCCTGAATTACTATTCCAAGGATTATGCATCCCAGGAAAAATAATTCCGGTCAAAAAAGGCTCCCGAAGCAGCCAGTTACTTTGCTGCTCCGGGAGCCACTTGTTTTTCCCTGAAATCTCATTCCTTCATAAAGTAATACAGATCCACTGTGGAATCTTTGTAGATCACATATCCGTGCATTCTTCCGAATTCTTCAAATTCCTGATCCTGCATCTTCCCCACCAGTTTTTTATCTTCCGACAGGATCACATAGGCACAGGCCTCTTCTCTGGCCAGTTCTGCCAGCTCCTGTGCATCAATGACCTCCTGCTCCATAACATCATAAAGATCATTCTGCACCGTCCACTTGCTCACCATAATGTCCCGGCCGTAGGGCATACAAATCACATTGGAATACTGTCTCACATACTGCAGCAGTTCTCCCGGGAATGCCGCCATGACTTCTCTGCCCGGAACCTCAATGGTATCACAGATATCCACAACGCTCTGGGGTACATGATACGCATTTTCCGCCTTCTGAAAATTGGGATTCCTGTAGATCAGACTGCCGGATATCGTAAACAGCACAATAGCCAACGTTATCCCCACATATCTTTTTCTACCGCCGAGTTTTCCACAAAGCTGCACCGTACCGAAAGCAATCACCGGTGTCACAGGCAACAACCACAGGATCCGGTAATAGATTTCCCCATCCGCCATCTGAGAGACGATCTTCGCCACCAGCGGATTAAAAAAGACAAGCAGCAATACTAACGGCACATAAAGAAACATCACCCGGATATATTTTCTTTTCTCTGTGAGCCACAGATACAGCAGACTCACCAGGAACCACAGAACGATCAGTCCGGTCCCCATATATTCCTGAAACAGCTTTAAAGCATCCATTCTTCTCCTCCGGTCCTATCATCCCAACAGCAAATACATTCCGGCATACACAATGCAGGGAATACAACAGCCGATCAATGGCAGTATGAGTTTCCATTTTCTGTAACTGACCGCACCACAGAGCCCGGCCGTTCCCACCAGCATGCATGCCAGCAATGCTCCCATGGTACTGGCCAGACAGCAGGCCGTCATCACAGATCCCAACAGCACCCAGAAACCGACAGTGATCTTCTGTTCTTCCTGTATTTTTCGAAGCAGTGTCAGCAGCAGGAAAAATATCATAGGGATCAGGATACTTCCCAATGCAGCCTTCCCCTGTCTGCTCCTGGCAATCATAAAATTCTCTACAGTATAATAAGAATAATCTCCGAAAAGCACCAGCACTTCCGTACAGAGTAAAAATGCAGGCAACGCCCATTTCTTCCGGTATGCGCCCTCTCCTGCGAATAATACCCTGCTTCCCAGAAGATAGAATACTCCGTAAGTCATGGAGATCAGAGCGACCGGCACCAGAGTCTTCGCCACGATCACCGTAGTGATGCCGGTCATCTGGGCCAGCCATGCGATCCAGATGGGAAAAGGTGCCAGCCCGTGTCTCACATCCAGTTCCGTATGCATTCCCGTATAAGGGATCTTCTGATACATCCTGCCGGATTCCTCTGCCGCTGCGGAGATTGCCACATAATAGGCATCGTCGCCATCACCGTAGACCATCAGCACTGCCAATACCAGCTGCACCAGCAAAAGCACACCAGCCAGCACCCACAAAATAATCTCTGCTTTCTCCGGCTTTGCTTCCCGGACTGCCCGCAGAGTACGGGACTGCCGGAAATACCGGACCGTTGCCGCTGCCAGCAGCACCAGGATGTAGCCGCAATAAGCTACGGTCACCATCCACATACGGCCTTCCAACAGGATCACCGGCACACAGATCACCTGAAATCCCGCCCATAGCAGCATCTGACCGCTAATCCACAGAAATACCGGATTTCTACAGGGTTTATCCACATTTAAAAAACAATTCCCCACCCATGCCGGTATCGCTACCAGCAGAACGGCAAGCCACAGCAAACGAACTGCGATCATGTTTCAACCTCATTTCTGTCTTCTTATCATTTCATTCCTTATCTGGAAAACATATATATCATATCTCCGTGCACGCCTTCCGAAAGCAGAAGTTCCTCCGACGTATAACCATACTTATCCCGGAGCACAGACACTGTTGCTTCTTTATCCACACCCGGTTTGATCAATACGATCACCCGGTCCAGTGCCTCCACGGATTCCGTATCCTTACGTTCCTTCAGTTCCTCTGCCGTTACCAGCAAAGTTTTGGTGTAACGCATAAATTCCGGCAGGTTCTCATAATAGCCCACTCCCGCATAAACGCAGATGCATGGGAACTCCTCATATTCTTCCGCCAATGCTTCCTGTCTGGCATATCCCTGATAGAGGTATTCCCCATCATAGGCCGCAAGCCGCAGCCCCTGTACCACCACGAGCAACAGCACCAGCATGCCTCCCACGATCTGTTCTTTCCATCCGGAGATCTCTGTCAGTTTTTTTCCAAGGAGACACAATAGCAAAGCAAGCAGCAATGCCACAAACGGAAACAAAGGCATAATATAGCGGTCCACCAGATACGGTGACATGCGGGATGCCAGCAGAAAATATCCGGCCACCGGCACCATCAGCATCCAGGCCGCATCTCTTCCGGAATTTTCACCTTTCTGTTCCTGTTTCCCGGCCCGGAATCTCAGATACAGCTTTCCCAGAAGCAGGATTGCGCCGGCGGCACATCCGCAGGTCAGAAGAGGCGCTCCCACTGTCCGATCCGCCAGAATTCTGCCAAATGCAGCCAGTCTCTGTCCGTAACCGGCAAATCCGGAGGCCAGATTGCCGAGAGCTTCCGTCCCTCTTCCGCTGGAGAACACATCCGAAATTGCAAAAGGGAACAATACCAGTCCGATCACTGCAGCGATCACCATGGACCGGATATAGCACCATAATTCTTTGTTCCTGTGCCGGTACAGCAGGATCACTGCGGTAACCGCCGCCAGCAGAAGGCAGTAAAACAGGAAAAAATACTGTGTCAGGAAACCCAGCACCGTAATAGCGATAAGACCCTTGTTTTTCTTGTCAAACCCGTTATTCTTCCATTTTTCCACATGGACGGAAAACAGGGCGACACACAGACAGGAAAGCAGCCCATACATACGGATCAGCAGCACCGTACCCAGTGCTCCGGTACTCATTCCATAGAGAAGCACCGCCAGGATCCCCAGCTGTCTTCCCTTTCCTTCCAGGGAAAAAACATCTGCCAGCTGTCTCCCCAGCCGCAGTAAAAGCCACAATGTAATTCCCAGACAGACCAGATTGATGCTGCATCCAAGCCACGGTGACAATGTTCCCCGAAAGACAGAACTCATGGTATGCAACAGCATAAAATGTACCGGCGGATGATTGTCATCTTTTACATTAAAATAAACCGACAGGTAATCAAAGGCATCTTTCTGATCCACCGTAACATAATCCTGAAACTGCCGGTCCGTGATCCAGACCGGTTCCTCATAGACATCTGCTTTATAAGACAACAGTTTGCTGTTTCCCCGGTTCCTAAGCACATCTGTTACTGTATTTTTCAGATTCTCCAGAGCCTCTCCCGCACTGTCCCCCTCGATCTCTTCGTTCACGAATTTGGCCAGACGCCCTTCCGGCTGGGTAGGTACGATCCAGGGATTATACCTGGCATTTGCCAGTTCAAAGCTCAGAAGTTCGTCCATGTGATAGCCTTCCTTCCGGCTGGCTCCCGCACCCATCAATACCAGGCACAATATAACTGCCAGCAGTTCCGGCAGGATTTTTTTCCATTTATCCCGTTTTTCCTGTCCAATCATAGGAATCTTCCCATCTCCGTTATTATTTATTATCCATTACGCGATAGAGATAAATGCGGTAATAGCTGTTCTCTGTCTCAAAGGCCTCCGGCCTCATCAGTTCCAGACCGGTATCCTCACTGTGATCGATATAGGCTGCCGACAACAGATAGCTTCCGCCCAGCTGCCTCAGACTTTCCGCATCGATCGTATAGTCCTGAAAATAAAAGCCGCCTTTTTCGATCGTATAATAGCCGGGGCATTCCGCGCTGAACAAATAGCAACGATTCCCCCAATGGTCAAAGCTGTCTTCCAGATATTCACTCTTGTCCAGCTCCGGTGCAATGATCTCCCGGAAACGGTGCTTGTACTCCAGAGAATAGTTATTTGAATAGCCGTCCAGACAGTAAAATCCATGATACAATGCCGCAGCGGGATCGATCCCCAGACTTACGACCCGGTAATCCTGTGGTTCTTCCCCGGTATTCTCCCGCAGGTACTCCTGTACCTGATCCAGCACATCCACGGCATAATAATCCCGGAAGCTCATGGCTGCATAATTCCGGTTCACCAGTTTTTGCAGATTGGGCTTCAGATTGCTCTCCAGCAAAATCTTCCCGGCTGTTGCCACGGTAAGAAGCATTGCGGCCATTACGATGATCCCCGGGATCACACCGTTCCTGCGTCCGTTCCCTGTTTTCTCCGCTCCTGTGTCTCTTTCCGGGAGCTGTTCCGTCAGCAATAACAGGCTGCACCCCAGAATAAAATACCACAGGCAGGGACTCAGCCACAGGACTCTGTTGGCCTGAAAGCCCTTCAGAGCACCCAGACTGGAACGGATAGCGATTCCGATACTGCTGTCCCACAGTGCGGCCACTGCCGCAAAGCCTGCAATAACGGCCAGTGACAGGCCCACGGCTTTCCATAACCGTTTTTCTCCGCCCTCAGGTACATTCTTTTTATCCGCTATGTCCTTCTTCGTTGCCCGATTTAGGAAAAATAAAACAACTGTTGTCATCAACAGCACCACAAGGATCAGTCCATGATAATCCACACTGTGCTGTCCTCCCTGCAGGAGGTTTGTTTTCAACTGACTGAAAAAGTCCACCGGGCTGAGCAGATATTCCGATTTGTGAGAAATCTCTTCTCCCTGTCCTCCTGACAACTGAAGCAGTAACGAACCGTTCTCGACGATATACGTAAGCAGCAAAATCCCCCAGGCTGCAGCCTGTCCGGCGGAGAACTGTTTCCTTTTGTCCACCAGTGTGACGATCTCCCATACCGCCCAGATTCCCAGCACAGCAAAACCGGATAACACCAGGGAAGAATTACATCCGAAAAGCAGTACATAAAAATAACACAGAATCCTAAAATTCTTCGGTCTGTCCTTTTCCCCTAGTCGCAGTACACAATACATTAATAGCGGCAATCCATACTGGGACAGCCCGTACACCGGCAAAAACGGCAGATACGCATACATACATCCGGTCAGCATGGCTATGAAACCGACAAGCCCTTTTCTTCTCCGCAGTGTTTCCGATGTTTCTCCGGCCCATCCAAGCAGGCAGAACATTCCCAGATATCCGGCAAAGCTGCCAGCCACCTGCATACAGGCCAGTGCCAGTTCCGCAGGCAGCCACCGATATAACAGCACACAGGCGGGGGCCGGCATGGTAAGCGCTGTTTTTGCTGCACCGTTCATGAATTCCGGCAATACACCGCTGCCATCCCACAGATGTCTTGCCTGCAGAAGATAGGCGATCACTTCACCGTCCAGCTGATCGTGATACACGAACACAGAGTCCTTCCCTAATACAAGATACGGAACTCCCATAAAAAATACTGCCAACGCTCCCAGAAAGAACCAGACTTTTTCTGATTTCTGCGTTTTCACTTTTGTTGTCATCTTCGTCATGGTTCCTCCTTCCCGCGTTTCTGCTGTCACAATTCTATTATTTCTCCGGGTTGTCTTCTGTATCTCCGGCGCTTATGGTCCTATCGGTCCAGAGGATCATTCCCACAAGCCACAGAGAACCCGGCAGCAATCCGTTCTTGTAATCCAGGCATCCGGCATCCCGCATGGTATACCACAGGATCATGCCTGCCGCAGTGATCACACAGACTCCTGAGATCTTCCAGAACAGGCTTCTGTCCGGTACTGTTTTTTCTTTTTTCTGCCGGAGCATGGCAATGATCCCGCATATCATGCCGCTCACGACCACGACAGCGATTCCCGACAGGAACCACCAGCTGCTGTATTTTAACAAAAGCTCTGTCAGCCTTGGATCTCCCGTCATCATAATGTCTACATTTCTGCCAGAGAAGGAGTCATATCCCCTGCCGTCCAACAGCAGCTGCAACAGTACCGTAGGCATGGCATATCCGAGGCAATCCCAGGCAATCTGATGGATATTGTCGGAAGTATACGTCTTCAGATGATACCCGGCATACTCTCTGAATATCTTCTGTGCTTCCGCCTTGCCGAAACGATCCTCCAGCGTCTTTTGTATGCCGGACTCCATGGTTCCCGCATAATACCCGGCATTCCTCATCTCTTTCCAGGTCATCCAGGTACGCAGCTGTTCCGGCCATTCATCGTATTCTTCTTCCTCTCTCATATGCGTCCAGCTGAACCGGCGCATCATGGCGGCGCTCACCGTATTCTCCGCCTTCCCGTAGCTGCCCGGTGTCTGCCACATGGGCACCAGCGTGAATAAAATTCCCGCCATTGCCAGAAGGAGCAAAAGTTCCCGGCCTACTCTCTTTTTCTCCGTCTTTCTGCTCCGTAGCTGCCACAGATGTATCAGCCACAGAACAATAAGCGGTACCAGCCCCAGATACAGATTCTCCACCACACACAGTGTACTGAGCGCCCACCAGATTCCGGCTTCGAACAGACCATGTAACGGTCTGACCGGCGCTGTCGTCTCACCATCCTCCGCCACAGCATCCTGCCGCAGGATACGGATCACCGCCGACAGTTCCAGCAGTAAAAAGGAATATCCCGGAGAATTCGGCAATACGGCCAGATGACTTTGCATGGCACAGGGAAAGGTCAGAAGCGCCAGGCTTCCCCAGCACAAAAATATCTTTTTCCCTGTCACTCCACATGCCCGTAAAAATACTACACCGGCATAAAATGCAATCAGGATCTGTACCGTATATACAAAAAAAGTATAAGGGATAGAACTTATGGATTCTATCCCTTTTACAAGCATCAGAAAAAGAGGGTAGCCGATCCCCATGTAGTCATCACACACAAGTGTCTCTGACGCTTTCAGCCATGTGTAGCTATCGCCGAATTCCGGAAAAATTCCAAAGGATCTGACGCCCCAGCAAATTCCCAGAAGAATCTGCACGGAGACACCCAGGAACAGAAATCTGCCTGCAACCTGTACAGACGCTCTGCCAATTTTTTGCATGTTACTGCTCCTCTAATTCAAAAAAGTTTTTCACCAGTCCACAGATGAAATCCACCTGATCCAGTGTCAGCCCATAGTACATGGGAAGTCTTACCAGGCGCTCGCTCTCTCTGGTAGTATAACGATCCTCGCCGTGGAACCGGCCGAACTTCTGTCCTGCGGGAGAAGTATGCAGCGGGATATAATGGAATACCGTAAGCACACCGTTCTCCTTCATATAGCTGATAAATCTTGTTCTCTGTTCCAGATCTCTTGCCTTAATGTAGAACATATGCGCATTATGCACACAGCCTTCCGGTACGGTGGGCAGGTCGATCTTTCCCGCTTTCTTTAAGGGAAGCAGCTGCTCATAATAGCGGTTCCAACAGGCAAGTCTTGCTTCATTGATCTCATCAGCGATCTCCAGCTGTGCATAGAGATAAGCCGCATTCATATCACTGGGAAGATAGGAAGATCCGTAATTTACCCAGGTATATTTATCGATCTGGCCCCGGAAGAACTTGCTTCGGTTGGTTCCCTTCTCCCTCATGATCTCCGCTTCTTCCACATCCTTCTTATCACGGATCAGCAGTGCTCCGCCCTCACCCATGCTGTAGTTCTTGGTCTCATGGAAGCTGTAGGCACCGAAGTCACCGATGGTTCCCAGTGCTTTTCCCTTGTAAGATGCCAGTACACCCTGTGCGGCATCCTCTACTACCTTTAAGTTATGTCTTCTTGCGATGTCCATAATGGTGTCCATCTCGCAGGCCACACCGGCATAGTGCACCGGAACGATGGCTTTCGTCTTCTCCGTGATGGCATCCTCGATCAGTGTCTCGTCAATGTTCATGGTATCCGGGCGGATATCCACGAACACAGGAACCGCACCGCGCAGTACAAAGGCATCTGCGGTGGATACGAAGGTGTAAGCAGGCATGATCACTTCGTCCCCGGGCCGAATGTTACACAAAAGTGCTGCCAGTTCTGTCGCATGTGTGCAGGAGGTCGTCAGCAGACATTTTCCGGCTCCGGTCCTCTCCTCGATCCAGGCATTACATTTTTTCGTATATTCTCCATCTCCGCAGATCTTCTGATTTTTTACACATTCCTGAATGTAATCTGCTGCTTTATCCACATACGGCGGGACGTTAAACTTAATATCAATCTCTCTCATAACACATCCTCTTTTCTACTGTCTGTTAGCTTTCTCTATGTTCCCGCTTCCAGCTTCCTACGGCTGTCCCAGGCACATTTTCCGTCACATGACTGATAATATATTTCGGTCTTCCCTTGACTTCTTCATAGATTCTGGCAATATAATGGCCAATCACACCAAGGCTTAACATAATAAATCCGCCAATAATGAGGATCAGCAGGATCACCGTGGTAAAACCTTCCACAGCCGTTCCCATCAGATAGCGCACCAGGGTCTGAATCGCCAGGATCACACTGAACAGGATGGATACCCCGCCCATGATCGTCACCAGCTGCAATGGCAGTGTGCTGAAGGAAGTGGCATTGGTAATGGCATATTTCATCAGACTCCAGAAGGACCACTTGCTCTGTCCGTATTTCCGCTCCTGTACTTCATATTCCACAGTCTCCGTACGGAACCCTGCCCAGAAGGTCAACGCCCGGAAAAAGGTATTGCGTTCCGGCAGTTCCAACAGGACCTGTACTACTTTTCTGTCCAGAAGTTTGAAATCGGAAGAAGCATTCATGTCCATCTTGATCAGTTTGCTCATGATCTTGTAAAAAAGTCCGGCAGACAACTTATATCCCAGACTCTCCTTACCGCGGTCGGCCTTGATACCTTCCACGATCTCGGCACCCTGCTGCCATTTTTCCCACATCTGTGGAATCACCTCAGGCGGATGCTGCAGATCACAGTCCATAACGATCACCGCATCCCCCGTAGTCAGCTCCAGGCCTGCAAAAATTCCAGCTTCCTTTCCGAAATTCCGGGAAAACTCCGCTCCCCGTACTCTCGGATTCTTGGCCGATTCTTCCTTAATACGTTCAAAGGTTCCGTCCTTCGAACCATCACTGATAAATACCAGCTCATAATCGATCCCGTGCTGTTCCAGCAGTTCCCCCAGTACTTTTGAGGTATTGGCAATATTCTGTTCTTCGTTATATGCCGGTAAAACAATCGATAATAATGACATCCTCTAATCCCTTCCGCAGTTCTCGGTCTTGACATACAGGATTCCATCCACAACCCTGGTGGAATTCGCTCCCGGAAAAGTATCCATGTCAATGTATTCCTGCGTCATATAAATCTCACCCACAGTATCCGGATCCAGAAAATTCAGGGTTGCGCCCAGATAGTTCTGCATAAATGCCTGATAATCCGCTCCCTTATAGATCAGATAGTCTCCGCTGAGACCGATCATACCGTCCGTGACTTTTCCGGTAATATCCGTAGTGGGGAATTCATCATACCCGATGACACCCACCAATGCAATGGGAATTCCCTGATAGTACCCTTCCGTCTGCTCGATCCTGTCCAACAGACGTACACAGTACGCATAGGTCTTCTCGTATTTTTTCTCCAGATTGGAATATCCGATATTATCCGATACTCCATAATTGAATACCAGGATTCCGGCCGCCAGTAATGCCACCCACTGGATCCCGATATCTGTTTTCCCGTCCTCCGACGCATATCTGTCCACAAATGCCAGCATCAGGATCAGATATAATACCCACTGATACCGCATCAGCAAATGATAGGTCAGATTCGGAGAAATCACCAGAATCACATTGGTCAAAAGCGGAAGTCCCGCCGCCAACAGAATTATTATAACGAAAAATGCCGGATTCTTCCACCATTTTCTTCGCAGCATGCTTCTCACCAGCAGATAAGCCACCAGAAGCACCAGTGCCGCACAGGCCGTAAAAGAGAAAATATTGTTCACCAGCACATTTCCATGCACCGTAAATGCCAGAAAATCAACATACATTCCCCGGATCGTTGCAAACAGCCCCAGACCGGAACCTCCCTGCTCCATGGAATTGATCCCCTGATAGGTATCCAGCACCTTTCCCTGTAATTTCAACAGAATCTGCAGGATCACGTAATACAATGCGGCTCCGGCAACTCCCATGCCCAGGTAACGAAGTACATAGAACGCTTTCGTCTTCCAGCCCTTCTCTTCCATAAAAAAGAGCAGGATCACATATACGCACAGCAGAATGGCAAAGGGCAGATATGCCTGATAGATCCCCATACTGAACGCAAGACATACCGCCCCGGCCAGCCAGCCTTTTTTCTGTTTTTTCGTAAAAAGCACTGCCAGAATTGCGAGGAACAGTGCCATCATATAGCCATCCATGGTAAACACATAGGCAAAAGTGGATGCCAGTGCCGGAAAAGAAACCAGCAATCCGCTCACTGCCATGATTACCAACGGGTCTGCAAGTTCCAGCAGTTCCGTCAATGCCACCGCCGTCAGCGCCAGCCAGAGCAGACCGATCAGACCAATGATCCACGGAATGGTAAAATACGAAGAAAAGCCGCATGCCACAGACAGAAACCACCGTCCGGAAGTGATCATATTCTGATCAAAATACATACTGCTCAGGCCGTCATGATTCGGAATATCCGAAAGCATCACCGGCAGATGGATCAGAATCCCCAGTACAAACGCTGAGAGAAAGGCGATCTTCCATGTATTTTTTATTTTTGTTCTGCTAGATTGAAAAAAATCCCACGGGGTCTTCATCCGTCTGTCACTCCTTATTTAGTCTTTCCGCGATCGTCTGTGCGATCTTCTCTCTGCCGGCCTCATTGGGATGCAGGCCGTCATCGGTATAGAGATACAGATCATCCCAGGTGTCATGTGGATAATAGTCATGATAGATGTCTATGACTTCTACATTCAAAGCCTCACACAGCCCGATTTCCGCATTGACATAATCCTCCAGCACACCACCGCCCAGATCATATTCCTCACAGGTCAGTTCCGGATCCGTATACCAGGTATAGGGTGGGGTGATGAAGATAATGCGCAGCTCCGGATAGGCTTCCCGCAACTCCTTCACAATACTGCGGATAGCTCCACAGTAGGTATATTCATCATACGGATCTGCCGTGGATTCGATGGGAGTGCCTGAGTGATAATCATTCAGTCCGGAACCGATAAACAGGATCTTCACCTGGTCAAAATCGATCTGTCCCAGATCTCCCAAAGTATCCTCAAAATAATCCGTGGCTGCTTCTCGGATGTGCACGGTCCTCTGGACACCGAAATCCTTCACCACAAAGGAACGTACCAGTCCGGCCGCAGAAATGGAATCCTTGGTATATCCCAGCCTTCTCTCCGCATCCGCTCTGCCAAGAACCGTTCCTCCCAGCCCACCGTTGTAGCATTTTAAACCTGTCTTCTCCTGAAGCTTTGATGCGATGGATGTCTCATCACGGCACAGACCATATACACTGTCTCCCAGAAACACTACATCATAAGGAATCCTCTGATATTCCCGGTCCCCCGGAAAAAACAGTACCAAAAGCAGCACGAACAAAACAGCTGCTGTCACACTATATAAAATTTTTTTCTTCCAGCTGCCGTTTTTCTTCATAAACCTCAGATATTATCCTTCTATTCTTCTATTCCCGCCGTCTGCAGAATCTCTGCGATCCGGGCAGCTCCCTGCCCGTCGATCAGAATTCTCTCCGCTTCATAGGTTTTCTGCCGCAGTTCCCTGTTCTCACAGACATTCCGACACCAGCTGCCGATGGCTTTTCTTGTCTCTTCCGGTGTGTAATGCCATTTTCCGGCATATCCGGCTTTTTTCTGCTTTCCCAGCCATTCCGTCAGCCCTTCCTGGTTCTCTGCGTAAGAAAAACAGACAAAAGGCACTCCCAGAACTGACAATTCATAGATTGTCGTTCCACCGGCAGTCACCGCCAGCTGACAGGCCGTCATCAGTCCCGCCATGTCTTTCACATCGCAATGCAGAACCACGTTGTTTTGCTCCGATGCATATTGCTCCAATTTTTCCCGGTTCGGATTAAACCTTCCCACCACCAGATGATACCTTATATTTTTTCCCGCCAGACTGTGCTCACACAGTTCCCGCAGGATTTCTCCCGCAATGTTGTCTTTGTCTCCGCCACCGGTGGTGATCAGGATATCCGTTACATCATCCTGCAGAATATACTGTGCTGCCGCCTCACAGAACTGCTGCCGCACCGGCACATAAGCAGCTCCGAGATACTGTCCGGTACTGCTTCCATACAGTTCCCGATACTTTTCCCGGGAAGCAAACAGATTGTAATTGATCACGCCGTCCACCGGAAATGCATGCTGCTGCATATCATCCAGCAGATACACCCTGCCAAACCGGTGCAATGCCTGCAAATAAGCATCCGTCACCGCATAGCTGTCCACCAGAAAAACATGCCCGCTTCCACGGATCAGTCCTTCCAGCGTCGAAAGCTCTCCTTCCATGTCGGCAGGATCCGTCCCAAGGATCTTCACCGGCATGTTCCAGCTCTGCAACAGTTCCGCAGATGCCTGCTCCGCGCACAAAAAGCAGAGTTCTTCCGGATGCTCTATTCTTTTTTGTAATTCCTGTGCCACCGTGAGGCAACGCATCAGATGCCCTGCCCCCGTAACAGCACTGCCGTCCGCACGAAAATAATACATTTCCGCTCCTTACTGCTGTTCCTTCTCTGTGAAATCCACAAGAGACCAGTCCATAGGGGTTCCCAGCCTGGCATCTCTGGTGATCCGTTTGCCCAACAGTTCCTCATAATATCTGGTATGCAGTCCGCAGGAAGGTCTCACAGACCGCAGATTCTCCGGAGTAAACACATCCCCGGCCTTCATATCCTGTGCCACGAACAGGGAACGGGAATGTTCTCTGCTCTTTTTCTGCTTCGGTGTCAGATCGTAGGTCACCTTTCCTACTGCTTTCTCGATCATGCGGATGTGATCCACCATCTCTTTGAATTCTTCCGGTTCCATGGAGAATGCCGCATCCGCACCGCCGTCTGCTCTGCGCAGTGTCAGATGTTTCTCCACCACCTTGGCTCCCAGCGCCACGCCGGCACCGGCCACGGCACAGCCCATGGTATGATCAGAAAGACCTACCACACAGTCAAAGACTTCCTTCATGGAAGGAATCGTCTTCAGATTAATATCCTCATAGGGTGCCGGATAAGCGGAGGTACATTTCAACAGGATCACATTCCCGTTGCCCTCTTCCTTACAGGTACGCAGTGCCAGCTCGATATCCGCCAGATAGGCAATTCCGGTAGACATGATAATCGGCTTGCCGGTACGGGCGATCTTGCGGATGAAAGGAATGTCGTTAATCTCGAAGGATGCCACCTTGTATACCGGTACCTCCATCTCTTCCAGAAAATCAATGCTGGTCAGATCAAAGGGAGAAGAAAAGAATACCAGTCCCATCTCCTCTGCGATCTTTTTCAGCTTTGGCTGCCACTCCCAGGGAGTATAGGCGGTCTCATACAACTTGTGCAGTGTGGTTCCGTCCCAGATGGTTCCCTGTGTGATCTGGAAGCAGGGATCATCACAGTCCAGTGTGATGGTATCCGGGGTGTAAGTCTGTATTTTAATGGCATCCGCACCGGCATCCTTTGCTGCCTGCATGATAGCCACTGCTCTGTCAAAATCCATCAGATGATTCGCAGACATCTCTGCAATTACAAAAGTGGGAGAATCTTCACTGATTTTATGATTCCCGATCATGATCTCTTTGTTCATAATAGTGCCTCCTTAAGGAAATACAATATGTTCGTACTTCTTGCTGTCCCGGATCCCTTTCCAGTGTTCCGCTGTCATGCGCATATATGTCACGTCATAAGCAGCTCCGTTTTTCACCACGTGGGCTTTTTTCTCTTCCACGACTTCACAGCCGCAGATCTTATGGAGCTGGATGACTCCCTGATTCAGGGTAAATACATCACTGTATACCGCATTTTTCCCAAGATCCAGAAACGCATGGTCATACATACTCATCTCCAGCGCCAGTGCCGTCTGGATGCTGCGCAGTTTTTTCTCGCCCACGTAATAGGCCCATCCCAGATCTCCTGTGGGATTCGTCAGCCCTGTGTAATTGATGACGCCGGCTGCTGTACCGTCGATCTCAATGATCCAGTAGCTCACATCCGGATCCTGCTGCACTTTGGCAAACCATTTCTTCTGCCCTTCCAGAGTCAGCTTCGGATCCGTATTCATATAGCGGGTAATCTCCGGATCCATGCGCCAGCGCATGATCTGTTCCAGATCTCCCTCTGTCACTTTTCTTAATGTAACACTCATTCGCAGCCCGCCTTTTCCAACAGTTCACGCATTCCTTTTAACTCAATGGCTTCGTCTAAGGGAATGCTGACACCAAGCTCTTCCTCCAACTGTCCGATGATCATGACATGCGCCAGGGAATCCCACTGCTCCACATCTTCGATCATGGTATCCTCGGTGATGGTTCCCGCCGGAACCTTTAATACATCTTCAATCAGCTTTATGATCTTCTCTTTCATATGGTTATCCTCTGCTTATCCTCATTTTTTCTAACATTTACCGCTGTCCGGTCTTCCGTCCGGCAGCCGTCATCCAGCCCCAGGTCAATCGTATAAAGTCTCCTTCAGCCAGTAGGCCCTCTCCGGTCTCTCTGCCAGTGTGATCTCATAGCAGGTACCGCCCTCCTGTGTACTTTCCGTCCTGTGGTAACCCAGCTTTTCATACAGAGCTTCCACCGGCTTATTCTTGGCTGTCGGGATATATCTGCCGCGGAGTCCGGTATATCCTTCCTCCTGCATCTGCTCCTCGATACGGTCGATCACCGCATTCTCGATATTCCTTCCCATGACACGGCAGCTCATGACCAGATCCGTGATCTCCGGCAGTTCTCCGTCAGTATCCACGATGGCTGCTGCCACGATTCCGCTGTCTCCAAACGCATCCGTCACCTGATACAGAAATACTCTCTTTCCGGCATCTTCCACAATCTGCTGCATCTGCTCTCTGGTGTAGCGTCTGGTGGTCAGGTTGAACTGGTTCGTTTTATTCAAAAGCTGTGTCAGCCGGTCCAGATGTTCCTTCGGATCCACCGGGATCAGACAGATCTCCAGCTTTTTCACATAGTCTTCAAAGCTCACCGCCTGCTCTGCCATGGCATTTCTGCCGGCATTGGCCCGGTACTGTGCGGTCTTCTCACGGTCCTCTCTTGTGATCACTGCCCGGGCAAAATATTCTTCATAAATCTTTGCCATGCAGGGCGCCAGTTCCTCCGGTCTTGCCGGGAAATCGGGCACAGTCACCTCCGGCAGCATCTGTCGTACCATTTCCCGTTCCGCTTCGCTGTCATCAAAAAAGACAAAGGAATCCGTTCCCAGATTCAGTTCTTCCGCCATCTTACGGATATTGTCCGGCTTCGGGTCCCAGTTGATCCTGCGGGCTGCGAAATCTTCCGGCCCAAGCAGCATATGGGGATGATGTTCCAAGATCTCCATGGCATCCTCTTCATTATTTTTGGATGCTATGGCTAACAGCACACCCTGTTCCTGCATCAGCTTTATGACCCGTTGCAGATTTTTATAAGCCAGACCGCTGTGGTCTTCCGACAAAAGCACCGGTGTGTGATCCGTCTCTCCGGCCAGACCGCCCCACAGGGTATTGTCCAGATCCAGGACCAGCACCTTTTTAGGGGTGCGTTCCTCCAGTTCCGCCTGCTGTACTATTTTTTCCGCCAGAAGAGACTGGGTCTCCATCCCCAGCAATACTTTGCCCATATACCACATTTTCAGGGAAAACGCCTTCTCCTCGCCCTGATGCTCTATGATCCGGCGATAAGGAAATATCCGCACATTGGAATGTTTCTCCGTCAGCTGCTGCAGTGCAGCACTCCACAAACTCTCCAGCTGCTGTTTGCGTTCCGGATCCGCCAGCACAGCCAGTTCCACCGCCCACAGATATGCATCGGAGACATAGAACACACCATGCTCCGGCAGACAGCCTTCCAGCGTCTGAAACCAGTTTTCGATCCGCTCTTTTGCTGTCTGCGGATCATAGTCATGTTCCAGCAGTTCTGCCAGATCCATGATCAGAAAGGTAATGTCCGGCTGAAACGCATGATAAGAGGAAGCCGGGTTCAGCAAAGCTCCCAGTTCATTTCCATAGCCTTCCGCATCGTAGACTTCCGCCTGTTTCTGTAACATACGGATCACCATATTCATATTTACATTGGACAATACTGCCAGTCTGCCTGTTGCCATAGCCTCAGATTCCTCCGGGATTATTTTTCCTCCGTCATCAGACGGTATTTCATCTCTGCGATCTTCCAGTCTGTCAGATTATCGATATCCTGCACTTCCAGTTCCGATACGATCAGGGGCAGAATATTTCCCACCATCAGCTTCTTATTCACTGCAAAGCGGTCCGTACGGAAGACATAGAACTGTCCCACATCATGATAATGGGGCTGCAGGTCCTGGGATCTGCTGTCCAGATATTCGGGATATTTAAATACCAACCGTTCCTGCTCCACTACCATGGCCCGCTGGGGCGGGTAGGAAAAGCTGACCACCGGAATCAGAGTGTCCGCATCGCTTGCTTCCAGCTGTTCTACCGCTGCTTTCAGTTTTTCCGCTGTCACAAAAGGCGCTGTGGGATAGATGCAGCATGCCACATCAAAATGCATGTCACGCTTCTCATATTCCGCCAACACTTCCGCCAGCACATCATTGGTGGTGGCAAAGTCTCCGGAAGTCGCCTCACTGCGGAAAAACGGCACCTCTGCACCGTACTTTTTCGCAATCTCCGCAATCTCCGTATCGTCCGTGGATACCATCACATGGTCAAAAAGTCTGCTGGACAATGCCGCCTCGATGGAATATGCCAGAATCGGTTTTCCACAAAAATCTCTGATATTTTTCTTCGGAATCCGCTTGCTCCCACCTCTGGCGGTGATAATCGCTAATCTGCTCATTTTCCTAACCTCATCTTTCTCATGCCCCATGGCCGCCCTTCAGGCCCGTAGCTTCCATACAAACTGCCGGATCCTGTAATAGAGATAGAACCGCAGATCGCTCTTTTTCTGCATGGCGATGAATTTGCGTTCCTCCGGCCCGGTATATTCCAGATAATATTTGTTCCTGTCGAACTCCGGAAAATGTCGTTCTGTCCCCTCCCGTAGTTCTTTTACAAAAGACAGCTTCGGCTTCTCCACTCCCGACAGATAGGAGAATAAAGTGATCACATAATACAGCTCCGTAAAACGGTATTCGATCTGCTCCCGGTATTCCGCAAGGAACCCTCTGTTCTCGCATTCCGTGTACAAAAGTTCTGCTGCTTTCATACGATCACGGCATTTTTCCTCCGTGATGTGATGTACCGTGGACACCGCATGCTGGTAATAATAATACAGCGGTTCCTCCACTCTCTCAAAACGTCGAAAGTACAGGCTCCACAAGGGGCCTGCACAGTTGTCTTCGTAGAAAATATGCTCCGGAAAATCCAGATGATTCTCCCGGATCACACTATGTTTGTAAATTTTCAGCACCATACTGCCGGGACGCATGAACAGTCTCTCATGCTTTTCCTTCGTCAGATCCCCGGTCTGATCCGGTGTATTGTTGACGATGACCTTCCCGACCTCAAAGGTATGATGATCCACCAGACTGTAATCGCAGCCCACCAGATCCGCTCCGGTTGCTTCCGCTTTTTTCAGAAGCTTCTCGTAATAGTCCGGTGACACCCAGTCATCACTGTCGATGAAACCGATCCATTCCCCCTGCGCCACCCGCAGTCCGGCATTTTTGGCACCGCCCTGTCTTAAGTTCACAGGGTTCGGAATGACACAGACCAGCTCCGGATAACGCTTCTGATAATCCAGCAGGATCTCCAGAGAATCGTCTGTAGAAGCATCATCCACGCAGAGGATCTCATAATCGTACAGTCCCCGGATGGTCTGTCCTACCAGGCTGTCCAGACAATAATTCAGTTTTCCCTCCGTCGCCATATTATAGACGGGCACGATGATGCTCAGTTTTTTACTCATAGGCGTTACAGATTTCCCCGTTCTATTTTTGCTCTGCCGTCTTCTACCCGATAGACAATGTCACATTTTTCAATGGTCTGCAATCTGTGGGCGATAATGATCAAGGTCTTGCGGCCGTGCAGTCGGTTGATAGACTCCATGATGGCTGCTTCTGTATCATTATCCAGTGCGGAAGTGGCCTCATCCAGGATCAGTACCTCCGGATCATTATACAGCGCTCTGGCGATACCGATACGCTGTCTCTGTCCTCCGGAGAGACGGATACCCCGCTCGCCGATGCCAGTCTCCAGACCTTCCGGCAGAGTCTTGATAAATTCATCCAGCTGTGCCTCTTTCAATACTTCCCACAGTCTGTCCTCATCAATCTTGTCCTCCGGCACACCGAAGGCTACATTTTTACGGATGGTATCATCCAGCATGAAGATCATCTGGGGGATGTAGCCGATATTCTTCAGCCATTTCCGGTAATTGCCCGGTTCCTTTACATCCACGCTGTCTGCATAGATATGTCCCGTACTGGGCTCCAGCAGTCCCAACAGAATATCCACCACGGTACTCTTGCCCGCGCCGGAAGTACCCACGATACCTACCGATGCACCCACCGGGATCTTCAGATCCGCATGGTCGAAGATCAGACGCTCCGTATTGGGATAGGCATAAGTAATATCTTTCATCTCGATGCTTTCTTTTACATCCAGCTTTTCATCTTCATCGGTAGCAAAGGACATGTCGATATTCTGTCCGTTGATCTCATCCTGTAAATTATCGCTGACACCCATGAAGAAAGGTTCAAAATAGGCGATGGAATTGATCTGGTTGTTGATACGGTTCACGCAGGGCAACAGTACCAGTGCCGCTGCCGCCAGAGTTCCGAACACTGTCAGCATATTTTCTGTAGGCACACCGGTGGCCACCAGAAAGATCATGTATCCTACCATAGTGGCAACGCAGGCTGTCTCGATCAGCAGCTTCGGCACCTGATTGTACAGGCTGTAACGCTGTACGGCATCCACGTAGCCTTTTCCGCATTTGCGGTACTCGGATACGAAATACTGCTCCTTGCCGGAAATCTTTACTTCCTTGATACCCTGTACCGTCTGGGAGATCCATTTGAACAGACTGCTGTAATAGTCCTGATTGTCCTTACCGGCCTTGTACATGATGGGCTTCAGCACTCTCTTGATCAGCCACATCAACAGAAGCAATACCACCGCCATCAGGATCGTCATGGTACCGCTGGAAATAAAGCAGTAACTGATGACAAACAGGGAAACCACGCTGTCGGATAACAGCTGTAACAGTGCCAGGATCAGTGCATACATATTGTTGACATCGGAAGTGATACTGCGCTGCACCACAGCGGTATCCGCATTCAGATAAAATTCATAACCTCTGCGCAGGTAATTACGCATCATGCGCTCGGAAGTGCGGAACTGGTTCGTATAGACAAAGGATAAAGTCAGCTTCTGCTGTACATAAGTAAACAGGTTCTTCACCACAAATACCAGAATCAGCAACACCATGACAATAATGGAGAACGTACGATAGCTCTCCACACCCATGATCTCATAGCAGGCTTCCGCCACCCGGCTGTGTTGTACCGCTTCGGGATCAATGACGATCTGCATGACCTCCACCAGCATCCCCACACCGGCAGTCTGCAAAAAGGCACTGATCACCATGAGGATAATGAGTCCCACCATGGTTCTTTTCTGTTTTTTGTCCAGCAGGACACGTAATTTCTTGATGATCTGTATCATTGACGGTCTCCAAACTTATATCTGTTCATTCTGTCTGTGGATCAGTGGATCCTCATAGGCATCCATAAAATCAGGTCCGAGGCGTACCGCCTCACCCGCAAAAGGAAGTCCCTTTACCTCCGTAAATATGGTTACCACCTTTTTAAAACGCAGATTCGGGAAAAAGTTCAGCATCTCCATGGGCATGGATGCATCGAACTGGGGATATTCCGCAAAAAGCTTCTGGTAATCCAGCAGGTCTCTGGGATGGGGCTTTAAAAATATGGTGCCCTCTTTTTCATACATTTTGATAATATCCCGGAAAATCTGTTCTCTCACATCCAGTGCGCATATCGGATCCGTGAGGATCAATATTTTATCTCCCACCTTATTGCTCTCTTCGATCTGGTGTTCCAGTTCGTCTTTATTTCTCACGAATGCCTGCAGGAGCAGCTGCTTATCCTCCGCTGTCAGCCGGTCTTCCAGCGGCTTTCTGGGAAGTTCGATATATCGGGGACAGGGATAGCGGATGGCGGAAATGTCATTTACTTCCATATCCATGCAGTATTTTCCGTAGCCGTTCTGAACAAAGATCAGGTTCAGATACATGGACAGGAATGCCTTGATCTTAAAATGTCCACGGTTGTCATATCGCGCCGCGTCAAAATTCTTGAGACAGTTCAGGCCGTCTTCCACGGCATGATAGCGGATATGGTTCTGATTCAGGTAGTAGCCGATGGGATCGGAATCGCAGTAGACATAAATGTCCTTGTAAGTCCGAAGATCTACCGGCACATAAGAAGCCTCGAGTCTGGCGTACTCCTTCGTAAAGCGGATCCGGTTCTTCAGATTCCCCAGAAAGCTTCCGGTGTCCTCCCGGTATTTTTCCAGTTCCGGGAAGAAATCTTCACGCTTCTCATCGAATTCCAGTACCTCTTCGAACAGTCCCGTGCTCTCCACCCGGGATTTCAGGTTCTCGAAATTATTGGACATTTTGGACAGCACTAAAGTAGCAGCCCCTGCTTTCTTCGCAGGATCTGCCTCCGCCCTTAATTTCAGTTCTTTTAAAAAAGTCACATATACATGATAGTATGTGTGACAGATATAGATTCTGTCTTTCATATATAATCTCTATTATTGCTTATTGCCGTATAATTTAGTAACTATTCACTCCCCATCCGCAGAATCGCTGCAATGCGGATTCCATGAATAGTTACACTATAGCACACTTTTCGCTTTCAGTAAAAAATCTTATGAAATTTTAAGAAAGTCGGGGCAACAGTTCAGCCATAGGATGACAGAATTGGTGCGTGGGTGCTTGCACACAAGGCAACGATTCTGTCATTCTATGAGCAGAGCTGTTACAGTCGATACACCCAGATCCCCCAGTAAGAGTCTTCTGTTTCAAAGTATCCCACAAGTTCCATGCCCATCCTGTCGGCATCGCCGATCTCAGCTCCGGAGAACAGGTACTCACATCCCAGTTCCCGCAATGCCTCCATGTCAAATTCCAGGCCTTCATAGACCAGTGTGTTTCCCTTTTGCAGGCGCATGTAATTGCCGGTAATGCTGTTGAACAGATAACAGCGGTTCCCCCATGTATCAAAGTATACCCGCACTTCTTCGTTTTTCTCAATCTCCGGTGCAATAACTTCCCGGAATCTGTGCTTGTACTCCAGAGGATAATTGTTGGAATATCCGTCCACCGTATAAAAACCATGCATCAGTGCCGGTGCCGGACTGATCCCCAGATGCGCCACACGATAGGTGCTCTTGTCCCGGCCAATCGCATCATCGATCTCCTGCATCAGATCCTCTGAAAACCAGCTTTCCCAGGAGATATATCCCGTGATTCCGGATCCGTTATTGATCTGGTTCACATTGAGATACATTCCGGAATTCACTTTCAACAGCTGAAGCGTCGGCAACAGACACACTGCCAGGATCACCAGTTTTCCCGGCAGCATCCTGCTGTCGGTATGCGGCACTTTCGTTCTCCACAATACCGCTGCCGCCAGTGCGAACTCCAGATACCAGTCCGCAGGATACAGCCAATAGAACCGGTGGATCTGAAAATAGTGTAAAAATCCCGTGACGCTGTTTTTGAAATCAACGACCACCGTCATATGACAAAATGCATAAAACAATGCGATGCCGATCAGGAATAAAAAGTTGATAACAGCCGCCTTGTATATCATTCTGTCCGTTTCTTCCTTTTTGCAAAATGCTCCCAGAAGCAGGAATATGACAATCGGCAGGATCAGATATTTATGTAAGGACGGTGCGTGTTGTGCGCTGTTCCGGAAGAGGCTCCAAAAAGTCTCAAAAAAGGGAGTTGCGGAAGACACCATTTCTTCCCGGTGGCTGACATAACTGCTGTCTCCCACCAGAATCTCCAGGATCAGTGACCAGTTGACAATGACATAAGTCACCAGCAATTCTGCAAATCCCAGAACCGGCCATTTATTCTTTCTTTTCTGAAAGAAGGCAACAAGGAGTGCCAAAAGCCACAATCCCAGCACCACATAACCGGTATACACCAGGTGGCTGGTCAGGCCGAACAGTAACGTACACATCAATGCGGGAAGGATTCTTTTCCGTTTCCACAGGCACAGAAAGGCATATGCCACCAAAGGAATACCGAATTCTGAAAGACCGTAGACCGGATATAAGGGCAGCACACAGAAACATGCCCCGGCTATCACCGCCAGAATACTGCTCTCCGTGCTCTCCTTTACCAACAGATACATTCCCAGAAACGCCAGCACAAAACAGATCATGTATTGTGTAAGAAACGCCACCCTGGCAGAAAACAGACAATACAGCGGCAGGAATAGAATGGCCGACGGCTGCATACCGCTGGCATTGACCCCTCCCAGCATCTCCGGATATACCGTACTGCCGTCCCATAAATGTCTGGCGGGAAGCATATAATTCATAATGCTTTCATCCAGCTGGTCGTTGATCTCAAAGATGCAGCCATCCCCAAGAATAAAATAGGGGGAAAAAAATACAACCACGATCAAAATTCCGGTCCACCAGAGAGGAATCCTGTCCAGCCACAAGAGGAACCGGTTGATCTGTTTGCCTATTGCAGGTTTTTCATCAGAAGTGAACAATAATATAGTCCCCCTTATCTACAATATACCCCTCCTGCGGATATTCCGGCAGATCCAGAGACTCTTCTTCCGCTGCCGCATAGAGGCTGATGTCCTCCAGAGCCACCAGCTGATGCCCGTGCATTTCAAAAAATTTCACCAGCTCCGCATCGGAATCAAAGGCATAGCGTCCCCAGTCGATAACAGACAGTGCCGGTGTCTGTGCCACCCACACTCCTCTGGATCCACGATTGTATTTATCCAGCAGATCCGGGTCCACCAGATCCGCCAATCGTTTCATCTTATAATAAACAGGGCTGCTGTAGCTCACATAGGCACCCTGAACTATGCTATAGGGAATATCATAATTTCCCGTGAAGATCACCGGTTTTGAAGTATCAAAGTCCCGTTCCAGATCCATTGCAATCTGATCCACGGTCTTCACTGCCGCATCATATTTTTTCTTGTCAATATAGAACCATCTGGTCATATCCATACACTGGTTCCAGAGGATCACCACCAGCACCAGAACTGCAAGTGCCCTCACACCAGCAGAGATTTTTCTGCCAGCCGTATTCTTCGCTTTTGGGGACATAGTTCCCGTCAGCTGCCAGATCCCATACACAAAAAGCAGCGCTCCGTATCCACAGAAGACCGGCAGGAACTGTGCCGAACGGTACAATGTGGCTTTTCCTTCAATGAACAGAAGAGAAAACGCTGCCAAATAAGCGGCAGGCAACAACAGAAGTGCCCACAGATCTCTGCCGCGGATCACCCGCATCAGCGTCACCACAAGGATCACAGCCGCTGATAATATAAAAATCCGGATCGGCAGATAAGCATAGGCAAATACCCCATACAGCACAAAGGTCCTCTTGAGGATCATGGCAAGCTCCCCGAAAGCCCCCGGCTGCAGCATCCAGCCCAGCATTTCCGTCACGGAACGCTGTACCGCCTCTCCCCGCAGATATTCCAGGTGAAATGCTTTCGTCACTACCACGATCATCACACTACGCAGCACAATGGCCACAAGCGCCGCCACCGCACCGGCCACCAGTGTGGCAAATATGTCCTTCTCCTGACGTCCCCGTGCGATCCGCTCCGTCAGCAGCAAGAGCATCAGCCCCGCCAGCCACAGGATCATAAAGGACTCGTAACATCCCATGGCGATCCACAAAAAGACTGCCGCCGTCAGGATCTTTGCCACTGCCAGGCATCCCAGTTTCTGCCGGATACCGGATCCTTTTTGCATTTTCCGGGTACTGCTCTGCCATTCCCTGACACAGCACAGGCTGATGCCACAGCACAGATAGCCAATGGCGATACCGTTATGCAGGAAATAAGTAAAGACTTCACTGATCAGGGGACTGGAGAGAAAGACAGCACCGAAGAAAGCATAGCCTGCCGTCGGAACCTTCTCTCCCAATACAGAATAAAACAATGCAGACCAGACGACCGCTGCCAGCACCAGTATCACAACTGCCGCAAAATCCGTCACGAAGGGAACAAACTCTGCCAGCGATACCACCTTATTCAGCAAAAACAGAACCCACCGCCCCACAATGGCGATCAGTCCTTCTTCAAAATAATATAAGGATGGCGTATCATCGATGCCGATGGTTGCATTTGTCACCTTATAGCCGTAGGCACACACCGCTGTCAGTAACAGAATCCCCATATACAGGCGGTTCTGCTGGAAGTGTTTCCCGTAGCTCTTCCATTTCTGCATCACTTTTTCCATGCTTTTCATCCATTCCTTTTTCTTATTCGTCCATTACTGTGCTACTCTTCCTCCAGCTTCTCCAGGCGGAAGATTGCAAAATCATAATACATATAATGAAATTCCAATACCTGTTCATAGCTGTACTCATCTTCCATTTCATTGGGGTAGCCCCCTTGGAAGCAGATATACCACAGATTATCATAAGTGTCCAGCTGACTGTAACTGCTCAGTGCTTCCGTATTCACAAAAGGAAGACTGTACAGCTTATATGCGATCGTGTAGTAATGCAGTTCAGGATGATACACATTCAAAAAGATCGTATGCGTATACGGTCCGATGATCGCATCATTCTCCGTCATGTATTCCTCCACGAAATTCTCGTAGGTTTCCAGACCGTCATCATATTCCAGACTGATCTCGGAGGTATACTGTAACAGGAAGCAGAGACCTGCCGTTCCCAGAAGGCCTGCAGCCCATATTTTCCTGCTTTTGCCTTTTGTGTTCTCCGTAATCTGTGCAAATCCCACGGCATACCACAGCATGACAAAGCCCATGCCCGGGAACGCATAACGGCCCATAAAACAGTTATTGACCGTAGCGGAGATCACGCCTCCCACGATACCCGTCAGGGCAAATGTGCCAAATGCGATGGCCGGTGCAATGTTATGATTCTGTCTCACCCAGTCCACGGCTCCGTAACTGAGTACCAGACATAATGCCATTCCCAACAGTACGACAATGCCGATGGGAGTCTCCACCGCTGAAAACCATTCCTTACAATAATCCATCACGGAATACAGCGTTGCCAGTTCCGCAGTGGAACCGTCATCATAGCGCATCCGCAGGACAAATTGCCGGATCGTCACCGCCAGCCAGGGAGAAAACACCAGCGCCACCGTAAATCCGGAGATAAAATACCCCTTGATCAGCTCCTTCTTATGGCAGATCAGGATCACCGCGAAAAACAGCAGATAGAATAAGAACGTCTGGATCAATGCAAAGGTATGACAATATACCGTGCCGATACTGGCGATGCAGAATACGATCCATTTTTTCCGGGCCGGCTCTCTGAAAATGTCATAGGCAGACAGTCCCGTCAACGTCAGAAAGAACAGGGCCACCGCATACATTCTCACATTTCCCGCCTGTACACTGAAGATCGGCATCAGCAGGGAAAACAGCATAAAATACACCGAAATCTTACGATCAAACAATTTTGCCACATAATATTTTCCCAGCAGCATATATCCCAGCATGAACAGCACGGACATCAGCTTCAGTGCCCAGAAATGGGTTCCTCCGCCGCACAGATGATAGAAGATTTTTAACAACACATAGTAAAACGGTGAGTGATCATCCGTGGCTGTAATATAGATCAGCCGCTTCCAGGGCAGGGATACCATGGATGCCGAATAAGCCTCATCATACCAGAGGCTGTTGGTAATGCAGAAGGCTCCCCAGAGAAGCAATGCCGCCACCGGCAGTCCATGCCACAGCAGTGCCCACATATTGTTCTCTGTGAAATTATGCTGTTTTCTTCTCTGTGTCTCCATTACGTCTATAGTTCCTTCCCGTTCTGTCTTTTTTCACATATCAGATTTCAAAATCTTTTTCCATATCTTTCGATCTTTTATCAGTATCTCCGGTACAGCACCATATCCGCATCCCTGCCGAGCTCTTCATACCCTGCCGTCCGGCACATTTCATCGATGGCTCCACCGCTCACCGTTGCCAGATAACGACTCTGCAGCTCTGTCAGATGCTCCGTAATATATTCCCGTTCACAGCAGCTGATGCCAAAGCCCTTCGGTGCACTGTACAAAAGCTGCCATTTCAGATTCTGATGGCCTTCCGGGGTCTCATCTCCGAAGGTCCAGATCACTACATTCTCATAATTCGGCACCTGTTCTGTATCCATGGCCAGTTTTTCCGAGAAGATTTCCCGCCAGTACTCCACCTGTGCCTGCCGTTCCTCTGTCACATAGGGAATCTGATAGTCATAAGGCTCCACTGCTTTGAAGCTGTACAGATACAGGAAAGCCGCTCCCAGAAGCACCGCTTTCTTATAATATCTGGTCTCCAGCATACTGACGATGAAAATGCCTGCTGCGATAAAGGTCAGGAAATGTTTGCTGCCTTCCACCATTTTGTACATGAGCAAATGTGCGAACAGCATGGCGATGAGGCTCAGGGCAAAATGCACTTCAATAACCAGCTGGTTGTGCAGTTCCCGTTTTCTGTCCTCTGTCAGTGTGTATGGTCCGAACAACGCCTCCCGTACCTTCTTATCCTCCGGCTCCATCGCGATCCGTTCCACCCGCTTCGCCCGGCGCAGTGTGCGGATGTCCAGAAAACTCTGCACCAACAGGATCAGCAGCACCAACAGATAACCGTCAAAAAAGGCTCCGGAAGCCAGACCATTCCGTCCCCCTTCGATACAATGTCTGTAGAATTCCAGTCCTTTCCAGTAAAGTGTTCCGAAAAGGTTGCGGAAGCCCGCGCCGATCCCATCAGTGAAAAAGGTAGTGATCCAGTCCGTATAAAACAGCGGTGTAAAATATTCCGCTCCCAGATAATGTTTGATCAGGGCATAGGTAATTCCCGTTGCCGCCACTATCAGAATCGAGCCGATCCACCCTGCCTTTTTATTACGGCAGATCCAGAAATAGCAGGCCAGAGCCAGAAACAGCAGCATATAAGGCCGCATCAGGGTCAGCAGTACCGAGATCACGAGCATGGCGATCAGTTTCCCGCGGCTCTCCTTTTTCAGATAGCTCATGGCCAGTCCGTAGAACAGGATCAGCAAGCTGAAGCAGATCACCTCCGGCATACCGGACAGCATATATCTGACAAACAGAGAATACAGACTGAACAATACCGTCAGGATCCCCAGCTGTTTCCAGGTGGGCTTCACCAGCCAGACAAATACGAACATGGTGATCGTCAGCAGCACGATATTGCAGATCACCGGAGACAGCAGATTCCAGCCGAACAACAGTCCCCACAGGATCCAGGGGAATACCAGCACCGGACTCCATGCTGCAAAGGACAGCCGCAGCGCATGACTTTCGTTAAAGCCGAAATATCCCCGGGGGAAACCGTAATTCACGATTCCTTCCACCTGCTTGAAATAGAATAATTCGTCGTTCCATTCCGAAGACGGAAGATACACCTGTCCGATGCTTCTTCCTTCCGCTGCCGTCCGTACCAGACAGCAGAGCAGGGGAAGCAGTGCCATCAGTACCGCTTTCAGCAGTGTCATATAACGTTTGTCCTGTTTCCACCAATCCACAAAACGTTCTTTCTTCATCCGTTTTCCTGTTACCCTTCTGTTTTATTTCGATTTACCGGTCTTCCTCACCCAGATGGATCTTTTCCCGGATCACATACTGGGGAGAATTATTCATGCTGATGTAAATACGTCCCACATATTCCCCGATCAGTCCCAGCATGATCATGATCATGCCGCCGAAAAATACCACGGCTGCCATCAGGGCACTAAAGCCCATGGGCACATTAGGATTCACCAGACGCTTGATAATGGTATAGATTCCATAGAGGAAGCCCATACCGGCACATCCCACACCCAGTGTAGTGGCAATCCGCAGCGGTTTCACCGAGAATGCGGTAAATCCGTTGAACCATAAGCCCAGCAGCTTTTTCAATGTATATCCGGAACTGCCTTCCTCTCTTTCCCTGTGACACACCGCCACATTGGTAATGTTTTTGGTGGCCCGGAGCACCAGTCCAATGACATAGGGGTAGGAATTCTCATAGCGGATCATATCCTCCACCACGAATCTCTTCACTGCAAAATAGCTGGAAATATACAGATCCGCCGGTTTATCCAGCATCATCCGGGTCATCAGCTCATTGACCTTGCTTCCCATATTCCGGAATGCGGAATGCTGTTTATGTTCGTATCTGGCGTAAACGGCATCGAAACCCTCTTCCAGCTTGCCCAGCAGCTTGTCCACTTCATCCGCCGGTGTCTGTCCGTCATCATCCAGACACACCACGTAATCGCCGTCGGAATGACGAAGTCCCGCCATCAGTGCGGCATGCTGTCCGAAATTCCGGGCAAAGCCGATTCCCTTGATATTGTCATATTTATCACACAGATCCCTTATGGTTCCCATGGTATTGTCCGGGGAAGCATCGTTCACCAGAAAAATATCGTATTCATACTGCGTGAGTTCCTGCATTTTTTCCCGGATCTCCTTCACCACATGGGGTAAGGTATGTTCCGAGCGATAACAGGGGATTACAAAACTTACTTTTTTCATAATTGTGTTCTATTCCTCGTTTTCCTGATCATTTCCGGAATTCACTGCCGCCATCCAGACGATGTCCCGGTAGTCGCCTTCAATACACACATCGTCCCGCAGCAGGCCCTCTCTGCGAAATCCCGCTTTTTCATAGCTGCGGACCGCCTGCCCGTTCTCCGACAGAGCCCGCAGATACACTCTGTGCAGCTGTTCTTCCTCGAAGCAGTACCGGAGCATCAGCTTTGCCGCTGCCGTACCGACACCTCTGCCTCTGGCATCGGCCTCTCCGATGAAAATACCGTATTCCGCCTTGTTATGATGTCTGTCAATATCCCGGATATAGACGGATCCCAGTGGCTTGTCGTTTGCCAGATCACAGATGATCATCTGCACCACATCGCCGGTCTCCACATGGGTCCGGATCCAGTTCTCATGGGACTCTCTGGTAAAAAGAGCCTGATAGATAAAATTTTTCCGCACGGCATCACTGTTGCGCCATGCCACGATCCGGTCGGTATCCTCACGGGTCATCAGCCGTAAATAGATTCCTGCTCCGGTATCCCGGTAAACTCCGGGAATCCGTTCCGGCGCTATCCGCTTTTTTATTTCTGTCCGCATGGTATCCTGCATAATATTCACTCCTTATGCCTGTCTGTAGGCATTGCACAGATCGATCACTCTGGCGATCTCATCCTCCCGCATCTCCGGGAACAGCGGCAGGGTCACGCAGTGTGCGGCCAGATATTCCGCATTGGGACAGTCTCCCGGCTGATAGCCCAGATTGGCATAAGCCTTCTGTAAATGGCAGGGTACCGGATAATGCATGTTACATTCCACATCATTTTCTGCCATATACCGGATAAAGTCCTCATGATCCGGCAGCGTGATGACAAACAGATGGAAAACCGGAGTGGTGTTCTCCGGATGTCTCTGCATGGTGATCAACGGATTTGTGATCTCCTTCAGATAACGATGTCCGATCTCCTGCCGTCTCTTCGTCCACTCCGGCAGATATTTCAGGCTGACACTCAACACTGCCCCCTGCAGACCTTCCAGCCGGTAGTTGTAACCGATCTCATCATGATAATACCGCACATCACAGCCTTGATTCTTCAGACGGTCGATATGCTTATAATATTTTTCTTCCTGACAGGTAACACTGCCGCCCTCACCAAAGGCGTAGAGGTTCTTGCCCGGGTAGAAGCTGAAGCAGGCCAGGTCTCCCAGCGTTCCCACATTTCTGTCCTCAAACTTTGCTCCGTGAGCCTGGGCACAATCCTCCACCACAAACAGTCCGTGACGGTCTGCGATCTTGCGGACTCCCGCATAGTCAAAAGGCTGACCGTAGAGGTGAACACCGATAATGCCTTTCGTCTTTTCCGTGATCTTAGCCTCCAGTACGGAAGGATCGATCTCCCAGGTATCCGGTGTACAGTCTGCGAACACCGGTGTGGCTCCTGTATAGCTTACCCCCCATGCAGTTGCTATATAAGTATTGGCCGGAACGATCACTTCATCCCCGGGGCCTACACCCAATGCCAGCATTGCCAGATGCAAAGCGGAGGTACCGTTGTTGACACCACTGGCAAATTTGCTTCCCACATAGGCGGCAAACTCTTTGTCAAAGGCATCTGCATATTTCCCGCCGGAAAAAGCGGTCTCTTTACATACGTTCTCAATGGCTTTCCGGTAGGCTTCCGCATGCGCCTCCACATCTCTTGTCAGATCTATTCTTTTAATATGTGCCATGGTATTATCCTTCTTTCTTCCGTTTCCGGGGCAAAAGCCCTCAACCTTGATGCCTACGGATTGTTCCGTGCTACGCACTTATGAGCGAGTTCATGTGGGCTTAGATCTTTTTCCCCTGGCATCTTATATATGCTTCTTAATATAAAACTCGTTAAACAATCTTGCAATCTGTACCAGATAATTACAGATCGTCTTAAATACCTTAACGGTAGTATTGTAATCTTCCTGCCACTCCACCGGGTAATCCAGGATCTTCACGCCCCGCTTCTCCGCCCGTAACAGGAATTCGATCATATAGAACCAGCCGTTATCCTGACTGCAGCCCTCAATCAGGGAAAGAGCAGTCTGTCTGCGTACAAAGGTAAAGCCGCAGATGGCATCCGTGGACTTCATCCGCAGGAACAGTTTCAACAGAATCAACAGTCCCTGGGACGTGATCCTGCGATACCATTTTCTTCCCTTTGTATCGGATTCTCTGGCGAAACGGCTGCCGTTAATGTATTCGATCTGAGGCTGTGTTTCAAAAAGATGGATTGCCTCTCCCAGATGTTTGATATTGGTAGACAGGTCAATGTCCATATATCCCACCACGTCACCGTAGCTCAATTCCACACCTCTGCGGAAAGCCGCACCGACACCGCGGACATTGATTCTCTCATATCTTACTTTTTCATATTTCTGACAGAGCATCTCCGCGATCTGCGGGGTCTCGTCCTCGGAACCGTTATCCACAATAATGATCTCATAATCTTCAAATGCGATCTTGCGCAGATACTCCACCGTCCGTGTCACACCGCTTTCCAGCCGCAGACGCTCATTTAATACCGGAAAAATTATCGTAAACATCATTTTGTCAGTTTTTCCACTCCTTCTATTACATAACGCTGTCTCTTAAAGCTCATATTCAGAATGACGGACAGGTATTTGAAGATCAATGTCAGCATCACCGACATCATGAAAAATCCAAAAGAAATCAGAGTCATCAGGCTCATCCAGCCTTCCACCGGGCGTACCGTGCTGAAGATGGAATAAACGATCCACCCGAACATGATCACCATGACTGCAAACAGAATACTACTGATCAGCATGGAAAATTTCTCCAGTACATCCGTGAAAATGATCAGCGTATCCAGAGCCAGACTGCTACGGGTATTCCGCTCTTCCCGGTTCCTGGTTCCCTTTGCCATCTCTTTATTGTCATAGACTATGGTCTCCGCCCGCAGTCCGCAGTTCATATACATGGCCTTGCGGTAAGGAATATACGCATTCATCTGATTCACACGGTTCACTGCCCGTCTGGAAATAATGCGGAAACGTTCCTGACGCAGCTTATGGGTATTACGGCTTCCCAAATTGTACACCGCATAGAAAAGTCTGGAGGTAAATGCTACATCCCGCTTCGGTGCCGCAGCCACCACGTCATAGCCTTCCAATGCCTTATGATAGATATCCATGATCAGGGACGGTTCAAAATCCAGCAGACAACGGTCGAATTCAAAGAGAAAATCTCCAACAGCCAGATCTCTTCCGGCGTTCATGGCCATTTCCACCCCCTGATAAAAGCTCAGATTGATCAGGCTCACCACATGGCGGGTATTGCTTTCTTCCAGATACCGGTGGATCTCCTCAATGGTATCATCCATGCAGCAGTCATTCACACAGACGATCTCATATTTTTCAAAATTCTGTTCCATGGTCCCGCAGACAGTCTTCAGGAACTCTCTGATATTTTTTCCATCGTTGTGCAGATACAGCACGCAGGATACGAAATTTTTCTCTTTATTCTGTATTGCTTCTTTCTCCATAATGTTTCCTTTTTCTTCGCGATTAATCTAAAAACGGATCCAGATCATATACGGTATTGATCTTGCCCGATAATACACTGATAAAAACAGGATCTTCGGAAAGAGCCCGGATTACTGTGGGTCTCGAATCGTCGATCTCCGAAGCCTTCAGAATGGGCTTCATGGAAAACAAAGATTTCTCATAGCTGAACGCATACTCTTCCCGCATATATTTCCGTGCCAGTGTGGACATATACTCCCAGGCGCTCTCCGGTCTGCCGGGGCAATCGTTACAGTTCCCCAGAAAACCTCCCTGACAGCAGTTGCCATTCTCTCCCACACAGGGAAACTGTGGTGTCGCATCATAGCTGGTCTTATGAGGAGTAAAGGTTACCGAAGTCAGGGAATGATAACCGGTCTTTCCAAACGGCATAATGGAGAAAAAGGGGCCATCCATTACCGTAAAACCGATATTCCGGATCTTATCGCTGACTTTGCAGAGAATGATCTCGCACAGTTCATATTTCAGTCCGAAATCCTGCGTCTCTGCGCCCTTTACTTTCCTCAGGATCTGATTCACAGAAGCATAGGTGGCATTCAGGACAAAGGGAGCCCGGTAGACCTCCTGTTTTCCTTCGTGAAGTGCCGTCACCTCATAACAGTCCGTCTGCTTTTCGATCTCCGTGATCTTCCGTCCGAAATGCAGCTTTATGCCGGGATATTTTGCAATCTCCTCCATGAGGTAATCCCGCAAAATATGGGCATCGTACGTATATTCCTCCGTCAGGAACGCTCCATCACACAAGCCAGGCTGAAAATACTCTTCCACCGGAAGAGGTTTGCAGGGGATCCCCGCATCCTGACAGAATTTGCGGAACTCGGTTGCGTCTGTCCAGGAAAAATGGCTGGAAGTCGCGTAAATCTGCTCAAACTTCGTATGAATACAGAAGGAATAGTCCTCCACAAAACGCTTGAAATACCCCGCTGATTTCATAGCGGTGGACAGAGATCTGGGATAATGGTAGCCCATGTGAACTCTGGCCTGATTGATATATGTGGCTCTGGTAAAAGGAGCCTGTTCGATCTCCAGTACCTCTACCTGTTGTCCTCTTTTTCCACAGTACAGGGCCGCGTACAAGCCATACAGTCCCGCACCGATGATCAGTTTATCCATTTTTCCTCCTGCCGGTGACAAGCGCCAGTACATAAGGCAGCGCCAGCATCACCGGATATACATATCGCATCTGTACGGTGGGCCCGAACAACATGGTCCCGTAATAGCCTGCCACAATGGCAAGGGGCAGACAGAACCGCTTCCTGTCTACGATCACCAGCACTGCTGCCAGGGCCAGATACAGCCACAGATAGCTTCCCGGCACGAAGAGATATTTCAATACCGGAGTCCGCAGATAACTGTTGTTCTCCGCCCAGCTCTCCAGCTGTTCAAAGAGCCACGGCCATTTGCTGTCCTTGTAGATCCCTCTGTCATTCAGCGTGTCTTCTTCCCATCTGGTCTGCACATAGCTTAATCCTGCTCTGCCCTCCACACAGTTCACATCCGCATGGGTCGTATCAAACGGAGACAGGAACCCGGCATTGGTAGCCAGTGCCGCATTGATCATATCTCCAGGATACTGCGTCAGCAGGTGCAGATATACCCGGATAAATTCACCGGAACGGTAGCGTGCCACATAAGTGTTGGTATGTCTTTTGACAGGATCCGCAATTCCGGGATCATAATCCCGATACGCCTCATCCAGAATAAAATCATTGATCAGTGCTTTGTCCGCCGCATCCATGGTATTGTCATCCTCCGCAAGGACGCTGACTCCCCCGTGATAGATCATACAGCGGGATAACTGCTGGATCGGCATGCTCAGCATCTCCCGGCGGTCTCCCTGTTCCGCATGCGTGGCGGAAAATACCGCAGACAGCACAAAAAGCCCTACGCAGAAAGCTGCTCCGCATACCACCAGCAGTCTCCCCCAGAGCTTCCTCGCTTTTTTTCCGAAACAAAAGGTCAGGAATGTAAAAGCCAACAATACGATCATTGCATATTTTCCGTTGTTACGGAATAAGATCATCCCCACGGTTCCCAGGGCAAACAGCAGATCCCGGATCCCGGGCCGCCAGGCATTGCGGTCTTCCCACAGCAGATCTGCGAGACTGACCAGCTGCAACAGCAAAAATGCACTGAATACCGTGTCCTTGGTCATGCTGACACTCATATACCAGTGAAACGGGAAAAACATCCCCAGTAACTGAATGGCCAGCTGCCACCCTGCGGCAGTTTTCCGGTAATGCAGTACCAGCATTCCATAAGCCATGCTTCCCGAAAGCAACAGCATCTGTACTGCCGTATAGAATGCCATTCCGGCATTCACACTGCCGAAGATATGACTTCCCAGCCACAGCATCCCCTGCAGAAACAGAGTGTGCACAATGGGGTGATGATCGAAATAATAATGTTCCATGATCTGTCCCGTCTGCACCGGTGCATCATAGGCACAGATTCCGGGATAATATGCCAGATATACCGGCAGCCAGGCCAACAGCAGAAACAACAGACTTCCGAAAAATATCTGCACACCGGAGCGGCGCTGCAGCCAGGCGGAAAGGCGGGCATACCATGCAGCCTGCTTTTTCCCGGTGTCTTCGGCGGTCTGTGCCCGGTTCCAAAGTCGATGCACCACCCAGGTTCCAAGAAATCCCAGAAGGCACCCCAGCACTACCGTCCACAGCAAAGTACTTCCGATGTAGCCTGCCGTCCACAGGATGTTTCCCGCAGATGCCAGGTCTTTTTCTGTTTTTGCAAAAAATACAAACAGACATCCCAGAACACTCAGCAATACAACGCCTTTGCGTCTGGGAAGAATTTTCTTTTCCTGCATATTACAACCCTTTACGCACCTGATGCTCCCCATGGACGCGATTCAGGCGATATTCAAAATCTTTCCGGTCCTTGGCCGCCATGACTTCCAGCATCATACCGGCAAAAAACGACTGGATCCCCGCCAGCAGGATAAAGCCACAGGCGATCAGTGTCGGGAATCTGGGCACCAGACCGGTATTCAGATATTCCAGGAAGACCGGTACGAACAGGATCGCGGAAACAGCGATCAATAACAGGGCCAGCATACCGAAAAAGTGCAGCGGCTTGTAATTTTTGTACAGCTGCATCATTTTACGGATCACACGGAAGCCATCGCTGTAGGTATTCAGCTTGGACTCACTGCCCTGGGGACGATCGCGGTATTCCACCACTACGTTTTCCACCTGCATGTTGTAGTTCACCGCGTGGATCGTCATCTCTGTCTCGATCTCGAATCCCTTGGAAAATACCGGGAACGTCTTTACAAATTCATAGCTGAAAGCGCGATAACCGGTCATGATATCCTTAATGTTGGCATGAAACAGGCTGTTGATCCCCGCCCGCATCAGACTGTTGCCGAAATTGTGGAACGGGCGCTTGTTCTCCGTAAAATAAGTAGAGGAAAGCCGGTCTCCCACCACCATATCCGCCTGGTGCTGCAATACCCTGTCTACCATCTCCTGTGCGCAATCCAGCGGATATGTGTCATCTCCGTCGATCATCAGGTAACATTCCGCATCGATCTCACGGAACATCCGGCGTATTACATTTCCCTTTCCCTGTGCATATTCATAGCGTACGATTGCTCCTGCCTCCGTAGCCAGCTCCACAGTGCGGTCGGTGGAATTGTTATCATATACATAGGCCACTGCCTGGGGCAGGAACTTTTTCACATCCGACACCACCTTGGCGATGGTCTTTTCCTCGTTATAGCAGGGAATCAATACCGCAATTTTATCCATTTTCCATTCCTCGTATTTCATTTTATCATTCAGAGCATCACATAAATTTGCAAAACCGCCTGATAAATCGGGCTTTCCTTTTGCATATATAAAACTATTGTACCACGCTTATTGATTTACAGCCACTGTTTTTTTATGCTATAATCAAGCGTGAAAATGCAGCGCTCAAAAGTTCCGGAAGACTTCCTGTCTCTCGCCGGTGCTTGCTGGCAAGAAAGGACTTTTCCCATGCAAAAGTTTTATCGTCTGTCTGTAAATATCGTAAAGATCCTGACACTGCTGCTGGCAGTTTTTCTGTTTATTGGCAGCTTTCTCACTACCTGTTATGCCGAAAACATGGAGACCCAGCAGGTGCTTCTGCGCTTTGACAATCCCTTGTGGAATCTGCTGGAGGTTGCCGGATACGGGCTTTTATTTGCCCGTTGTCTGTCTCTGTCCAGCAAGGCCGGTGTGAAATTCCGCCGCGGGCTGCTTGTTTTTACTCTGGGGCTGATTCTGCTTCTGGGGGGGATGCTCATCGTCTTCGGCCGCACAGTTCCTGCTGCGGACGCCTTATCTGTATACAATGCTGCCGCTGAATGGATCCTTGGAAATAAAGATATTATCCACCCCACCTTCTCTTATCTGTCCTATTATCCACAGCAGATCGGCCTGATGGCCTTTCTGGAGCTGCTGCTCCGCCTGTGGAATCTCACCGGGCTGAGCGTTCCCGCCTGGCATTTTGTCAAGTTGGTCTATGTCTGCCTGCTGTGCGTGGCCGTTCTGTTCCAGTACCGTTCCCTGCGCTATCTGTGGCCGGATGATTGGGAACCGGTCTCCTGCTGTTATCTGATTCTGGTATGCTGTAACCTGCCTATGATCCTGTACAGTTCCTTCGTCTATGGCGAGATCCCTTCCTTCGCAATGCTTTCTGTGGGACTATTTCTTCTGTTAAAGCTGTTGGCAGACTGTATTCCGGCACATTCCGTGGAGACCACTTCCCCGGACGACACCCGCGTCGTGGGTACTTCCCACGCATTATCCGCAGTTACGGTCTTTACCGCCCTTGGCAGTATCCTGTTCCTTACTTTAAGTGTGATGCTGCGCAAGAACTCCCTGATCCTCATTATTGCTGTGCTGCTGGTGCTGTTCTTCGAAGCGCTGCGTCCGGGACGCAGCGGCAGGGCGTGCATCGGCCTGATGGCTATGGCAGTCTGTCTTACCATTACCTCCGTGGGAGTCCTGCCGCTGGTGCAGAAGTGCTACGAGAAAAAAGCCGGCAATACCTTAAGTTCCGGTGTCACCGCCATGTCCTATTTTGCCATGGGGATGCAGGAATCTTCCCGGGGATGCGGCTGGTACAACGGCTTCAATATCGATACCTATGATGCTGCCGGGATGAATTCCGACGCAGCCAATGCAATCAGCCGGGCGGCGATCAACGAGCGTATAGCCTATTTCCGGGAGCATCCCGGCTATGCCGTGAACTTCTATCTCCACAAGCATCTGTCTCAATGGGCAGACGGTACTTATGCCAGCCGGCAGGCCACTCTGGCCACCTACGGTGGGCGAAGCGACTTTTTGAAGGAAGTCTATGAAGGTTCTCTTGCCTCTGCTTATATCGAATGGGGCAATGCCTGGCAGAATGTGTTGTATCTGGGCATGCTGTTGTTCTGTATTGCTACAGTCAGAAAGCGCCGTCCCGGCAATGGCTCCGCGAATGCCGCAGCCAACGACGATTTCCGTTTCCGCAACATCTGCCTCTACACCTATACGGGACTGATCGCCGTGCTGGGCGGTTTCCTGTTCCACACGATCTGGGAAGCCAATTCCCGCTATATTTTCGTGTACAGCCTGCTGCTGATGCCTTACTGTGCCGCCGGGATCCATGATGGACTGGTGCGTCTGGCAGCATGGCGCAGCAACAGAACGCTGACACGTCACTCAAATTCATAAAAGCAAAAAACTCCCGTGAATCGAATAAAATAACATTCCATTCGGTTCACGGGAGTTCTCGTTTGTATTTTAAACCTCAAAATTCACAAATAAAATACAAAAATATGTTTTTTCAAGCCTAAAAAAATTATTATTTTCGTTAATAAAATATTTTGAACAAATTTCGTACAAAAAATCCTATCTTACCATACTTTTTGTACGAGAATGCTTATAAACGGCTTATTTACGAAAATCCTACGGAAACAGTATTTTCTAATAATACATGGCACCCTGTAAAAAGCCCCAGAAGTAATACAGGCCACACACCAGATGCCACAGATAGGCCAGCCATTGTATCGCAGCCAGTCCCTTTTTCTTCTTCGTATCCGCCTTTCCGGTAGCCCGCAGCAATACCAACAGTGCTCCCACAAATGCAAAAAAGATACCGTACATATATCCCCAGGAAAAGTTAAAATCCATCTCCCGGAATCCCTTCTCGTACAGGCAAAACGCCATCAGAAAACTCATACCGTAAATCTGCCAGGAGAAGCGGTAAATGCTGTCTCTGCACAACTCCTTATAGTTCAACAGAAGCACCAGGATCGGGAAACCGACAGCCAGACCGATAGCCAGCGGAAGATTACTGCAATACTGCAGCCACACATGTCCCAGCGTAAAACCGATGCCGCCTTCCTGTCCCTCCTGCGGGACGAACACACCGCGGAACTGGTACAACAGATCCGCAAAAGTAGGAAGGAAGCATACTCCCAGCCAAATGGTGGGCATGAAGTTCCGGAATTTGCTGTGGAACATTCTCCACAGCATCAGAATTCCTGCGGCCCCCACCAGTACGATCGTAAAGCTCGGCTTCGCCATCGTTGCCAGTAACAGATAAACGGAAAAGAGGATATAATCTCTTCCATACTCCTTGTGGGCATTGTCCTGTTCATACAGAGGCATCAGCTCTGCATACTTGAAAAATGCCAGGATTGCAAAGGGTCGTGCCGCCATATAAGTAGCGTTATGGAAAGGATTTGCCGTAAATACTCCCAGATACTTGTACTTGATCCCCGGCAGATAGATTCCCGTTGGCGGATATACCATGGATACGAAAAACAGGGATACCGCTACCGTTCCTGTGAGTACGCCGGGAAGCCAGGCTTTCCCGGGCATGGCTTTACGCAACTCCGCCCCCACGTGCCTGTCCAGCATTATTTTCAGGGCGATCATCGCTGCGCTGTTCAGCAACATCGCTGCCAGCGCCATGGCCAGTTCCGCTCCGGTGGGCAGACTGCCTGTGACCAGATGGATCACTGCCGCCAGCTTGAAGAGGATCGGATAAGGAAAGCTGTAACCGCTGTCCAGTCCCTGCATTTCCAGAATGTATGCCTTCATATCGGAATGATACAATCCCGTCCCCAACATACTTTCCACGCACTGCCGGTAAAACAGCCAGAGAGTAACCGCCGAAGCAATCCCCACCAGTACGGCAAACACAACGATCTCTATGAAGTTTTCGACATTATTTCTTTTTCCCGTACTGTTTTCTGCTGTTTTCTGTCTCATGCCGCCTTTTCCCGCTATCCGTCCAGGTTTCACAGTCGGATCCTATTTCAGCTTCGTGTAATATGCTACCACTTTTTTCACCGCATGGATCACATCTTCCACGTCTTCGTCGGTCAATCCGTAGTACAGAGGAATACTCATGACTTCGTTGTAGTATTTCTCCGCATTCGGGCACAGCCCTTTTTCATAACCCAGTTTTTCATAATAAGAGTGCCAGTATACCGGCAGATAATGTACCTGTGGGCAGGTATTCTCTGCATACAGTGCGTCAAAGAACTGCCGTCTGTCGCAGTTCAGATTCTCCAGATTCAGATGCAGTACATACAGATGCCAGGTCGTGTCAGACTCCGGGATCTCCTTCTGCAGGATCAGTTCCGGCATGTCTGCGAAGGCTTCGTTGTAGCGTTTGCGGATTTCCTTTCTGCGTTTCTCAAAAGCAGGAAGCTTCTTTAACTGGCTAAGCAACAATGCTGCCTGAAAATCCGTCATACGATAGTTAAAGCCCAGTTCCACCTGCTCGTTGTACCACAGAGCATCTGTAGGATGTACCATTTCCTCCGGATCTCTCGTAATACCATGAGTTCTCAATCTCATCAGATGGCGATATAGTTTCTCATCATTCGTTGTAATTGCTCCGCCTTCTCCACCGGTTACTGTCTTCACCGGATGGAAGCTGAAGCAGGTCATATCTGCCAGGCTTCCCACCGGCTGTCCCTTATAGGTTGTCCCAATGGCATGCGCCGCATCCTCGATCAGGAGCAGGTTATGCTCTTTGCAGATTTTCCTGATCTCATCCAGTTCCACAGCCTGTCCGGTGAAATCCACTGCGACAATTGCCTTGGTTCTGGGGGTAATCAGCTTCCGAATGGATGCCGGATCAATATTATAAGTCTCCGGGTTAATATCCGCAAAGACCGGCTTTGCACCGGCATATAATACACAGTTGGAAGAAGCTGCAAATGTAATGGAGCTTACGATAACCTCATCCCCTTCGCCAAAACCCGCTGCCAAAGCCGCCAGATGCAGGGCTGCAGTTCCGTTGCATACTACTACTGCATATTTGGCATGTGTCAATTCACACAAATGTTCTTCCAGTTCCTTTACCTTAGGTCCACAGGTAATGTAGTCGCTGGTCATTACTGCTGCCACTGCATCTACATCTGCCTGGTCAATATATTGCCGTCCGTAGAAAATTTTATTCTCTCGTACAGGTTTTCCTCCAAAAATAGCTAATTCTTCCATAGGGGCCTCCTTTGGTCACTTTTTGCCTATTTACTGACTCATCTTATCATATTGAAGAAAGAAAAACAACAATGGTGTTGGCATCCATCGCTTTGCTGCGGTATAATAAAACCGTTATAAATCCATACTTACTGTTCACAGAAAGGATCTCTTCGCCTTATGAGTTCAAATACGAAAAAGAAAATAAAATCATGGAAACTCTTTTCCGGTATCGTTATTGTAGTTCTGCTGCTTGCCGTAACAGCCGCCGGAATTCTCTATGTGAAAATATATGAACCCGGAAAACGTTCCGCCGATCTTGGGCGCCTGCAGCAGGAATCCTATCAGGGGGTCTTCTGCTCCATGTATGCGCCGGAAGCTTTCCCGGAAGACATTTACTCTACCTATATGGGTTACGATGCTGTCAGCTGTTCCCATCGCCTGACTTCCTTTTCCGATATCTCCGATTATCTGGAAACTGCTTTTTCCTCCGGAAATGAGGTCACTCACGTATTGCTCATTTTGGACCCCTTACTGCTGTGGAACAGCAATTTCCATAATAACAGTCGATTTTATGCCTCTTTCGATGAGGACCTTTTGGCATATGTCGATTCTTATTCCGGTGTTGAATTTACCATAGTATTCTCCTGTCCTTCTCTGAAATACTGGCAGGCCCACAGCAGTGACACCGAAACCTACGAAAATCTGGTGCAGGTTCTGGCAGCTCCCCTGTCTGTCCGGGAAAATGTCTCTCTGTTCTTCCCCGGCGGAGAAGAATGGCTGATCTCCAATCCTGATGCCTATGACACTCCTCTGGAATTAAATGCTGTCGCCGCCCGCTCCGTCATGCTGCTGGTATTGAGCGGCACCTTGCAATACCATGGTATAGATGCCGATAACTCCAGTCTGACACAGTTTGATACCCTGGTGCAGGCAGCCATTAATGCCCCTGCTTCCTACTCCGATCTGTCCGATTATGACATCGTCTTTTTCGGTGACAGCGTATTTGGAAACTATCAGGATTTTGCCTCCATCCCCGGCGTTATCAGTGCCCTGACGAAAGCCTCCGTTCACAACCGTGCCATCGGAGGTTCCTCCGCCACACAATTGACCCCCGATGACAAATCCTTCCCCAGTGCCGTACAGCGCTTTTTATCGGAAGATACTTCCGAAATCTCCGGGGAGAAAAAACTTTGTTTCGTAATCAATTACGGATTGAATGACTATTTTACGGGATATACTGTGGAGCAATACCGTGACGGTCTGCAAGCAGGGGTGCAATCTCTGCAGGATGCTTACCCGGATGCTGAAATTCTGATCGCTTCCTCGAATTTCATTACAGCGTTCGACAACGGTACCGCTTTCAACAATGATCTGGATGAAATTCTGAACGATTATGTGACCGGTGCCGAAGAAACCGCGGCGGCCATGAACGTTTTCTTTCTCAATACCAACGAGGCATTGCAATGGAATCCCCAAACTGCTGCCTGCTATCTGGTGGATGCCGTTCATCCCAACGAAGAGGGACGTTTCCTGTTTGGCACAGCAATTATAAAGGCTTTAGATGAGGATATTTTTTCTTATCCTGTACACTGATATCTTTTCCCAGCTGTACTTCGATCACCTGGAGCTCCGTGTCTGCCAGAAGCATATGCCGGCATCCCGCCGGCATCCGCAGCACATCACCGGCCTTTACTCTGCATTCCTCACCATCTATCACTGCCCGGCCTTCTCCGTAGATCACCGTCCATACCTCATCCCGGAATTCATGGCTGTGATAATTCATCTTATGTCCGGGATTCAATGTCACTTTGATCGTCAGACTTTCCTTTTCCACATCCATGATCCGGAAGCTACCCCAGGATTTTTCTGCGAACATGACCTGCTGGGTAAAACTGCTCACATATGGTTTGATATAGCTGGACTGCTCTTTGTCCGATACCAGAATCCCCTCGGGGCTGGCCGCCACGACAATATCCTGCAATCCCATGCACAGCACCGGCATATCCAGTTCATTCACCACATGGACATTCCGGCAGGTCTCATTGAGCACTGCCTCCCCGACACATGCACTGTCCATGGCTTCCGTCAGGGTGTTCCAGGTACCCAGATCCTTCCAGGTTCCGGCAAAACGCATGACCTCGATCTCAGGTTCCTTCTCCACCACCGCATAGTCGAAACTGATCTTCTGTAGGGTTCCATATTTTGCCAGCAAATCTTCATAATCGGTAAACTCTATGAGTTCATGAGCCTTCTGCAATACATAATTCAGGCGGAAGGCAAACACTCCGCCGTTCCACAGCGCTCCCTGTCTGATATATTCCGCTGCCTGCTCCTTGTCCGGTTTCTCCTTAAACATTTCCACCGGGCTGATATTTTCCGCTGTTTTCGGAATGATATAGCCATATTTTTCGCTGGGATACGTCGGTTCCATACCCATCAGCACCAGATGGGCCGCACTCTGTGCCGCACGCTCCTCCAGCCGCTGCAAGGCTTCGAAATAATCCTTTTCCACGTACGGATCCACCGGACATACGATCACCGGCTCTTCTCCCGTCACTCCCTGCACATCCTGCAGATATGCCACCGCCAGTGCAATCGCCGGGAAGGTGTCTCTTCTGCAGGGCTCCATGCTGATACCGACATTTTCTCCCAGCTGGTTGTGGATGGAAGAGATCTGTGCCTTGGATGTGGCAATCGTGATCTTTGCCTCCGGATCCGCCTCCCGGATCTGCCGGTATACCCGCTGCACCATGGACTCCAGGCCGCCGTCTTCCGTATGGAATATTTTGATAAACTGCTTGGAACGGATCTCGTTGGACAGGGGCCAAAGCCGCTGTCCGGAACCGCCCGATAAAAGTATGATATTCATATGCGTCCTCTCTTAATTCTGTACGGTAAGCAGCAGATAATCTCCTACCGTATCCACTACATCATAGGAAAAATCAATGTATTGCAGATCTCCCTGATACAATACCAGCAGGCCGTCTCCCACCATCTCCACCAGTTCTGCTGCCTGTTGCTCTGGATAGATGTAGTGATACCGGTCCGCATAAGCCGGAAGCTCTCTTCCGTTGGAGACATTACTCTTCCCCTGATAATACTGTGCGTCTATCTTACAGACATACTGGGTCAGGATCTCCGTGGCATCCCGGTTGAACTGCCAGCCCAGATTGCCGGTGATGTACAGACTTTCGTATTCCTCCAGAGAATCCGCTTCCGCCACCGCCTCCATGAAATCTTTGTTATAGTACTCTCTGCTTTCTTCCGCATAGGTAGTAAAATAAGTCCCGAAGAACAGAATACTGCTGATTCCATAGGCAGCTGCGACCACCGGCCACAGCTTTTTCCATTTTCGAACCGCCAGACCGATTCCGTAGGCACATAACAGGATGATCGGATAGAAAATAATATTCACACGGTTAATGTTGACTTCGTAAGTGATCAGGCCGACCCAGATCCCGGTGACCAGGAAGCCCCATAATGCCAGCATCTGTGTCTGTTTTTCAATATTTTTCTCCCGGAAGAGCTGTATGGTAAATACAATGATCCCCACAAAGACAAACGGGATCGACACATGATACAACGGGCCAAAAGCCGGAATCGAATTGAAGAAAATATCCGGCAGCTGCAGGAATACATGGCTGAACAGAGCCCAGGCATTTTTCCCCAGCTGTGCAAAGGAAAAGTTCAAAAGCGGAATTTCAGCCGGCGCTTCCACAGGCACCATATGAAGAATACAAAAAGAAATGCAGTTACGGAATAGGCAGCGATACCGTAACAGTAAAATGTCAGTCCGAAAAAGCCCATGGACAAGTATAAATAGCGTCGTTTTTCCAATCCAAGAAGCAGTAAATAAAATCCCAGCAGGAAAATATGCGGGAAGAGATTGCAATCCAGCGACCAGCGGCTCTGCATAAACTGCCAGGGATTCACAGCGGTCAGCAGCATTGCCACCAGGGCGATCCGTTCAGAGAATAATTTCCTGCCCACAAGATATACCAATGCCACCGCGCCGAAGGAGATCAGTACCATCGGCAGACGCACCGTTACCGTGTTGAATCCGAACAGTTTGATAAAGGGGACCATGCAATAGGCAAGGAGAACGCTCATCTGACTGTATCTCCAGGCAGTAAAATGAACCGGCAGAAAAGTACCATATCTGTCGGTTCCGTATTTTGATAATGCCCAGGCATCCACCGCTCCCATGGCCTCGTCCTGGTTGATACCGTCCGGCACTGTGGCAAAACGGATGCAACGCAGGATCACGGCAAGCGCAAGGATGCTCCAGAAGAAAATTTTTCTGTTTTTATTGTTCCAAAGACCGGTGGAAGAATCCTGTGTCATAGTATTCATAATCGTACGATACCTTTCGATGTTCTCTTTCAGGCCTCCTGCGTCATTTTTTCCGCCGCATATGGCCTGTCACTATCACATCATACCACAGAATGTTGCATTTGTCCCTAGTCTTCCGTATACCGGTCCAGCATTTTGAGATATTTCAAAACCGCTTTCTTCTTATCCTCCGGAAGATTACGATATGTATGCAATATCAATTCTTCCTCCTGTGCATGTACTTCCACCATTTCCCGCTCATCGAAGATATCTGTGATCGAGATTCCCAGCTGATTGCAAAGAATCATTATGGTATCGATTTTGGGAACAGTCTTGCCGGTCAGAAAACAGCTTACCGTAGAGGATGACAGTCCCGAATGCCTTGCAATCTTATAAGGTGTCGTGCCTCTTTCGGCACAGAGCTGTTTGAATTTTTCTGCAAGTTCCCTGCATTTTTCTTTGGTGTCGTACATATTGTTTTACCGCCTTTGTCATTTATTTAGGTCTCTATAAAGTACATGACAAAAATCGACGGATTCTTACAAAATTTTTTTGTGTGGTGTACGCTGTATGCGTTTCACAAAAAGGAAGCAAAAAGACCTGCCTGTCGGCAGATCTTTTAAGTATTATAATATTTTCTGTTTTACATCATCAGCAGGCTTTCATGATTTATTTCATCATAAATAAATTCCGCCCATTCCTCAACAGTATCATGGTCGACAAAATCCTTGTCCATTGCCAGTGCCTTGGATAAATAAGAATCACGAACGGCACGAGTTGCTTCCACTTCATTCAAATGATACTTCCTGACCAAGGTATCCCGTACATAACTCTTAAATTCCCTGATTTCCGCATTTGTCATACCATTCACCTTCTTCCCCTTGCGTTCAAATATTTCTTCTTGTTATTTATCATATCACAAGATAATACTTTTATGCAAGATATCGCTTTTAAAGTATGAAAGGAATACTGTTGAGGATATACCTCTCCATTATCTTTCAAAAACTCCTTATAATTAATGTCTTCCGGTATGACTTTGCCTCCGTTAACCTTATACGCTATATTAATTATATTGCCATCCGCAATTTCTCCATAGCAAATATCGTATTTTCTATCCTGATTGTGCTCTAGTATATTGTACGCAGACAGCATCTGTGGTTTCAATCGATTATTCAGGACAAATTTTCCCCATCTTTCCGAATGTCGTGGATAGGAACCTATTACTAAATCCATTGCACTTATCGGTTTATAATCTACTTCTACAATGTATGGTTCCTCGTTTTTATTATTTTTCGCATTATATTTCTGAGTAGTTCTTATTGCTGCCAGCGCTGCATGATCATAGCTTGGCGTTGTATAAAAACCCGGGCCAAAATCCAGATAGGGTTTACTATATTTCAGATCGATTCCATGATTAACTATATTTATTGCTGAACTATAATTGGTTCCATGATATAATTTCATCTTATGTTTACTTTCTTTCACAGTATTTTTACTTCAATATGTTTCCCTAATGCACTGGCATATTTTTCCAAAACCACCAATGTAGGAATTCCCGAGCCATTCTCCAGTCTGGCAATATTAGACGCTTTCATCCCTGTACGATCCGCGATATCACTCTGTGTCAAACCCTGTCGATGTCTCTCTGCCACCAATTCCTTGACAACTTCATCCGTATGACTCGACACTTTTTTCTGTATTGCTTCCACATATGCCTGCAATCTTTTTAGCTGATCTTTTTTCCGCTCCTCGTCATCTCGCAAAATTTCAGATTTTATGCCATTCATATCTTCTCTTATATCGTTTTCTTTCATAATTCATACCCTTCTTCTGTGGTCCTGATTACTTTGTTATTTCATATTATATCATTGATGATAGTATCTTTCAAGATATGTTTCGAGGAATATTTATTCATATATAAAGTGCCGGAATTCTGATTCGCAGAAATTACGTTTTCCATATAATATGGTATGAATTGCAATTCTCCGCTCCACGATTCTTAAGTTCCCTCGATTTATCGAAATCCCTTTAGCCGTCAAAAACTTTACTCCCTCATTAGATAATGTTATACTTTTTATGAAACATCCCGAAAGGAGCCTGATCTTAAATGCGGAAATTTATTATGGATAAATATAATCTGATTGCATTTGCCATCGGATTGATTCCCACCATTCTACTTTACCTGTTTCCTCCGGATGCCGCTGTCCCCTTTTGGGCATTTTCTATTGTTTTATTCTTTCTGTTAATTGCCATCTGGATGTGTGCAAAGCTATGGTTAGAATCCAAAAACGATAAGGCTGTTCCCACGATATCCATCATCGAATGCAGTCACAATGTCTGTATTTGTAAAACACATGATTTTATCACATACAACTCGATTGTTACATTTTATAAGAAGGATGGGAATTTCGAAAAATTAATTGGATTTGGATTAGTAGAAACTATAAACAGCGGTGGAAAAACCGCACAGATTCGGATCGTTCCCGGTGACATGCGGAACAAGAACCAAGTCTCCGCTTCGGAAATTTCCGATTTTGTCTCTTATATTAATGACAATAAAAATAACATTATTGTGCGCCCTACTATAACAAGCGATATCGTGCCTTATATCTATAAAATATTAAATCAGGAGGTTTCCAATGAGTAAACAGATTAAGATCGTACATGTATCCGATGATAATTGTGATGTTTCTCTTAATGTTGGTTCTATTAATGGGGTGCAGGAAGGGGACAAATTTCTGGTATATTCTCTTTCCGACCACGAGATCGTGGATCCGGATACCGGGGAATCCTTAGGATATCTGGAATTTGTGAAGGGTACCGGGGAGGTCGTCCATGTCCAGGATAAGATGTGCACCATCACATCCGTCACATATCGGAAACCGGTAGCCAAAAAGACAATCCGTAAGACAACACCGTCCATGACTATGTGGACCGGCAGTACCGTGGAAGAAATTGTTCAGGATGATAACCGGGAGCAGATACCTTTTGACAATCCTCATGTGGGAGATCTTGCAAAACCTATTTAAATACTCTTTTCAAAAACTGTGTACAATCTATTTGACATTATTGTTTATGGCAGCTTTTTATATGATATTGTGTCTTTTCTTTTTAAGCCTTATAGTATATACAATATTTAAATAGTGGTTTTTTATTTACAGAAGCTAATTGAGAGAGGGTCAAAACGATTCTGGAGCCGGATGGGGAACTCCTCCGCTGGCGACAAGCACTGATAAAATATCTGCACCCTCTTCCGGAAAAGCAGTGCATACCTCTCCGGAGCAGAGTGCAGGTGATGTTTAGTACTCAGATGGCATCTCTCTATTCCATTCTCGGTGAGTACTGCCTTTAACCGATTATCCTTCCTGATTGTCCTCACTATACTCCATATAATACCCTCGTGGGTGGGACATCGTTAAAGAATTTCGCCCATCTCTTTTACAGCACTTCATCCGTCCATCCGATGTCCTCACCGTCTCCACTATCCGCAGTGTCTCCACCGGTGTCATCTCCGGAGCTGCCACTGTCTGAGCTGCCACTATCTGAGCTTCCGCTATCGGAAGAATCATCATCGTCATCATCGTTGGATGAATTATCATTACTTACCGGCTGCTGCGTTGGAGCAGGGGTTGCTGCCGGAGTCGTTACCGCCAGAGGATTATTGCCGGTTGTCTGCGGTTTTGCTGTCTGAGCAGCTGTCTTATTGACAGCACTCTGTACCTGGGACGCAGATGCCAGCGTTGCCCCTGCCAATATACCCTGCTTTGCCATCAAAGGTGAAATCTGCTCTGCGCCAGCGGTTCCATTCTGTACTGCCTCACGATTCTGTGTGATCAGTTCCTGCATCTTATTTCTTCCTGCCAATACCGGATCTGCCTGCTGCAGATCCGCTACAGGTGCCACATCCACCCACTGTTCGTTTTCATCCTGTTGCTGAAGTATGCCGTTCATAACACGAACCGCCTGCATATTGTGTGCACCTGCAAGTTGTTGCCGGCTCTGATTCGTTTCTGCGGTTATCGTATTGGTCTGTCCCTCTGCAAGCTGTACCCGCACAGCTTGCAGAGTACTATGGGAACGATACAATGCCATTGCCAACACTACTGTTGTCAATGCAAAAATGCATGTGAATACTATCCACACTGTGTTTTTCTTATTTTTACTTTTCATCCAGAATAGCTCCTATCTTTACTTTTCCACGCTGTCTACAATATTTTTCAAAAATTTATATCCGGATGTTCCCGGTTTAAAATCTCCGCGGTTCAGGATCTGTTTGCAGACAGTATACATACTACGGGACATTTCCGGTCCATAGATCACCACACTGCTGCCATCCTTTTCCATCACCGCATAGGCCCGGAAGATGTACGACGTATTATAGCGTTCCGGAGGAAGTTTTGTCAGAACGTTTGCGAACTGGTCTCTCCCATTCACTCTCCGGATCACTTTATCACTGAACTTGCCGTTTATTACACCGTATGTTTTTCCGCCTCCCAATTTGTTGCTTCCATAGACCATCGGATATTGTGCATGAAGATCAGGGCGCATGATCAGCGTTCCCATCTCCGTGATACGATACCCTGCTAAGCCGGAGCCGCTGATCAATTGTGACTTTTTCGCCGTATCAATACCGAAGGTACACCGCAAACCGGTATTTCCCGTATAACGCACGGAAAAACCATGATAGGAAAACAGATTCTCGAACTCCGGAATTGCTGTTGCCGTATAACAGCTTCCGTTATAGGAAAGTCTCCAGACATACATGCCTGTCGGTATACCGGATGCATTATATTGATATGCGGCAGCAGTCTTTGCCGTTGTTCCCGGCTGGACAATGCTGCTTATTGCCACCAGCCGCCTGGCTTCGTCATTCTGCCATGCTGTGCTGGCAGCCTCCACTCCATCAATATAAATCTTAGCACTACTGTCATAACCTGCCGGAAGAGCCAGGATAACATTACCATTTCCCACTTCAGGCTCTGTCACAGGTGGATCCGGGATTCCTTCCACCGTCTTCATTGTCTTCACAGAAGCAATACCATTGGTTGTAGCTCCGACAGCATACAACGTATTGTCTCCGCAAAAGATGTCAAAGCCATCGATATCTGTCCCTATAGTGGACGCAAGCTTCTGCCAGCTGTCATCCTTCAGATATGCTGCCTGCAGTATCTTCTCATTTCCTGACGTCCAGAAGACATATGGTATCCGGTCCTTTACCACAAGTCTTACAACATCCCTGCTCTGAATATCCGTCAGTATATTTTCATCCCATTGCTGTCCATCATATGTAAGCATTGCTGTCGTCGCATTGCTATTGTTCACTGCTGCCAGATATAATTTGCCACCTGCTACACATGCATCGACAGAGCTGGCTTTTCCGAGTTGGCCCATCGTATAAAGCTTCTGCCAGTATCCATCCTGCAACACTGCAATACAGCCATTACCGGCTGTGCCCTGTGCAAAATAATCACAATAAACCGCATACCACTTATTGTCATAAAAGAAATGTTTCGTTCCGGAGATGTTGCTCCCCGACACTGTCAATGGCGGAAGTGAACTATCCGGCTGCCGTACATTTATCAGCTCTAACGTATTTCCTGCTGCATAGTTTATCCACAGGCTGTCCTGCTCATACAGCAATTCCATTCTCAGAGGATGGATTGCTGTCTGAGAGCGGTATATCTGCTGCACATTTTCTGCTGAGACCTGCAGCACATACAGATAACCCGAAGCATCCGTATAAGCCACATAGATCTTGCCAGCCGCACTCAGAATATCCACCTGGGATCCCCTGCCAACATCTGCTGCAGCCTGCATTACTTTCCAGATGCTGTCGGAAGCCTCTAAAGAATATATTTTCAACTGATTTTTTCCATTTTCATTAACAACACCAGCCAGATACAGGCTGTTTCCTGTCGTATCCCCGGTAATTGCCGGAGAAGAGAGCCCATTGATGCTCTCCCCCTTCGGCAGCCAGTAACTGTCGGCCGAAAGCACCGGAAACTCTACATCAAAGGATACGCTGCCGTCTTCCTTAGTAACAACATTGTTAATCACAATTCCACTGTTGCTGCCATCAGAATAAAAAATAGTATCCGCTGTATAAGGAGCATTCAGATCGCTGCTTCCCAGTGAACCGCGATACTGTCCGCCCACTGTAGCCTTATATGCATCCTCTTGTGCCTTAGCCGGATCCGTTGTGTCCTTACGGAACACATAAATATAGTTATTTCCTTCTTTATTTGTATGATAATCGACCGCATTGTTCACCCGATAGACGATCAATCCGCTCTCTGGAATGTAGTAATCATAGTCCTGCCTGTTTTCCTTTTCCGGCTTTTTGCGATATTCCACTACAAAAAACTCTGAATCACTGCGGGATGTCTTCAGAATATACGCACGGGTACCGGATGTTCTTTCCGCCGGCCACAAGGTATATGTCCCACTGTCTTTTAACGTTTCGATCTCCATCCACCCAAGCTCACGGCGCGTATACGCCAATGGATAACTTGCAGTAAAGTTGGGCCCTGCCATCAGGTCCCACCAGCGACCTACCGGATTCCCAGTCTCTCCCGCAGTACGATACAGATCCGGTGCTCCCAGCGTATGCAGAAATTCGTGCGAAGCCAAGGCATATCCCTGATCATAAGCAGTTCCCAAGCGAAGCATACTGGTCGGAAGAACATTATAAGCACCCACATGCCAGCCATACAACAGTGTCTGGTTATTTCCCCAGTCTGCTTTTCTGGAACCAAACGCACCACTGGTATTGTTCTCGTCTACCTGGACAATAATCGTCAGATTATCGATATAATCGCCACCGTGCATGCTGTCCAGCTTCGGCGGGAAATACAGTCCACTCGTATTTTGTGCCGCTGTAATCACCTGCTGGACAAATTGCTCACCATGGGCTGCATCTGGATAGGCCGATGCCGACCCTTGAATGGTGATCGGCTGGAATACATTATTTACCACCTGTGGGAAATAGGTATTTACCGTCACCTGTCCATCCGATATGGTCGAAATATATCTGCTCACGGACCGGTTCGGTTCTGATGCCGGACCGGTGTACATTTCCTGATATCTGCTAAAATTAGTCTGGAAGGTATTCTCACCGTCATCGCTGAAATTCACCATCAGTACCAGATTATCAACCTGTGTTGCTGCCTCCGCCTGAACAGGCTTCCACAGCAGCAGGCCGCATACAAATAATGCTATACTCAATAAACTTTTTTTCATATGTGTCATAAATAACTCCTGTTGAAAAACATATCCCTGTGCCTATTCCCAGATATTGCAGATTCCCATCCGGACCGGTGCAAATGCATCATTGCCATCTTCTGCAGTCATAGTCAGGTAATAGATATTTTTCCCTTCCTGTCTGGAAGCATATGCCATCTGTCCTTCTTTACTCAGATATTCCGGGGTTGCTGTCTCGGGCCTTCCTTCCGCAGTAAAATCTCCGTCGTAGCTGACTGCCTGAGCGCTACGGTTACGGAAAGCATCTGCTACTCCGCTACTCGGGTCTGCGGTGCCCATATGTACCGTAAATGCTCCCTCCGGACGGTTATTCGAAGACAAAGTTCCCTCGTATCCTACGTAAGTGCCATCCGTCAGATTCAGGCTTTCACTGACAAAAGAGCCTGTCCGCTCTGCCGCGCATACATAATACCGAATTTCCGGATCCGTTACCTGCACATAGAATTGTCTGCCATCCGCCAGCGGATATTCAATTGCTGTGCAATGCTGTCCCAGTTCATCCGCCAGAATCGTCATTCTCCACTCACCGTTGTCCGCTGCTCCTGTATAGTTTCTCTGCCCGATCAGAAGATCTGACAGCATTACTGTATACCAGTCTTCCGTCAGAATACTGTCTACTGCTGTCTCTGCGTCACCTCCAGCCATGGCTTCCAACAGTACCTGCGCCTTACTCTGTACTTCTTCTGCATCCTGTGTCAGATCCACCGTGATCTCAGCCAGCTGCATCTGCCTCTCAGAACTGTAGTCCAGACGCTGCTCCCACTCCAGAGCATCCCTCTGCGCCAGGGGGCTTTCGGTGTCTGCCGCCACTTCCGTATTTGTGTCCGTTTCCCGGGTACCATCCGTCTGAGTCACTTCTTCTACCATTGTCAATGTTTGGGAATTCTGCGTTCCACAGGCAGTCAGTGCCAGAGTAAGCAGCAGAGGGATTGTGGAAGTTACTTTCATGATTTTTTTATTATTCATATTGATTTTCTCTTTCTGTATTTTATGTGTAATTGTTATATATGGAGGATTTCCGATCACATAAGAATATTTCTTCATTTGTGCCTTCAGATAATCTCTATTACGTATATTCCGTCTTACTCCATCAATATAGTATTCTCTTAAAACAGCATTTAGTCTTTCCTTGCATATTTCTATTTTTTCTTTGTCTGTTTCATAGGCTTCAATATCTCTTTCCCATATAAACCCTTTTGATACCCCGCATAATCCAGCATCGTCTTAACATACTTTGTACTGCAATTCGCCGTTCGCCACTCATGCAAGCATATTGGCTCACTTGCGCTCATTATAACATAAGCCCAGTCAAACAAATGTCTGCTTTGCAGCCACTTGTTTTTCCTTGAGGCTCATTATATCAGAAAACACAAATGATTGCGAACATAGATTTCGGAGTGACCACAAAAGGATCACACTCGATGTGATCCTTTTCCGTTCCCAATTTTTTATTCCACCGTAACACTCTTCGCCAGATTCCTGGGCTTATCTACATCCAGTCCCTTTGCGACACTGACATAATATCCCAGCAGTTGCAGCGGTATCACCGCAAGGCTGGCCATGAAATGCTCGTCCACCTTCGGCACATAGACAGCGAAGTTCACCTGATCTTCGATTTCGTAATTGCCATAGGTAGTCATGCCCATAAGGTATGCCCCACGGCTCTTGCACTCCAGCATATTGCTTATGGTCTTCTCGTATAACTCGTCCTGCGTCAGGACACCAATTACCAGCGTTCCCTGTTCGATCAGACTGATGGTTCCGTGCTTCAGTTCCCCGGCCGCATATGCTTCGGAATGAATGTAGCTGATTTCCTTCAGTTTGAGGCTTCCTTCCAGACAAACGGCATAGTCTATACCACGTCCTACGAAGAATACATCCGACGCATTGGCATACTTTGCGGCAAACCATTGCAGTCGCTCCTTGTCTTCCAGAATTTTCTGTACCTTCTCCGGAATCGTCAGCAGTTCGGCAATATAATAACCATACTGCTCTTCTGTGATCTTACCACGAACTTTGGCAAACTGCACTGCCAGGCAGTACATTGCTGCAAGCTGCGCACTATAGGCCTTCGTGGTTGCCACCGAAATCTCCGGGCCTGCCAGTGTGTAAAATACTTTGTCTGCTTCTCTGGCAATACTGCTGCCTACCACATTGACAATGGCCATAGTGGTAATGCCCTTTTCCTTTGCTAGTCTTAATGCAGCCAAAGTATCCGCTGTCTCACCGGACTGGCTGACCACGATCATCAGTGCCTTCGGGTTCAGGGACATTTTCCGGTATCTGAATTCTGATGCAAGTTCCACACGCACCGAAATATCTGCCATGTCTTCCAGAACATACTGTGCCGCCATGCCTACATGCCATGCAGAACCACAGGCTACAATATAAATCTGTTCAAATCCCTTGATCTCATCTTCGGTAATTCCCACTGCTTCGAAGTCAATCCTGCCATCCTTGATCACAGAATTCAGTGTATCCTGAACTGCTTTCGGCTGCTCATGGATCTCTTTCATCATGAAATGTTCAAAACCGGCCTTTTCCGCCGCTTCTGCATCCCATTTGATTTCCGTAGTCTGCTTCTCGATTTCATCCCCGTCCAGGTTATAAAAATGAGCTTCTCCCGGAGTCAGCTTTGCGAACTCAAGGTTGCCTATATAATACACATTTCTGGTATATTTCAAGATAGCCGGGACATCAGATGCCACATAGGTCTCCCCATCCGCAATACCAATGATCATCGGGCTGTCCTTACGGGCTACCCAGATCTCACCGGGATAGTCACGGAACATCAGCTCCAACGCATAGGATCCGCGAATGCGCACCATGGTTTTCGCAATGGCATCAATGGGACCGAGTTTATACTTCTTGTAGTAATAATCCACCAGCTTGATCGCTACCTCTGTATCGGTCTGGCTGTAAAATGTATAACCATGCTTCAGCAGTTTTTCTTTCAGTTCCGTGTAATTTTCAATGATACCATTATGTACGCCAACGACTTCCGATTCTACCGCGCCGGAACCGGATCTGCTGCAGTTGCCGGAGACATGGGGATGGGCATTGATCTGACTGGGTTCGCCATGGGTTGCCCAACGGGTATGTCCAATACCACAGGTTCCTTTCAACGCATTTCCATTGTCCGTTTTCTCGACCAGATTCGAAAGACGGCCCTTCGCCTTTACTACCTGTGCCAGGGCATCGCCATCGCGGACTGCCAGTCCTGCAGAGTCATACCCTCTATATTCCAATTTTGACAGTCCGTCCAGAAGGATCGGTGCTGCCTGTCTATTTCCTGTAAATCCTACAATTCCACACATATGCTAATACTTCCTTATCATTCTACCGTGATTCCACCAAGTACGGGAATCTCCAGTCGTTTCAGTAACTCTAATTCTGCAACAATCTCATTATACAAGGTCGATCCTGCCTTTTCTACCAGAACCGCTCCCTGGGCTGCACTTACTTTCTCCATAGCTTCGGCATCATACAGCACGTTATTCAGTATTGTAACGCTAAGGCCTTCCTTTTCCAGAGCAGCCTTAAGTCCTTCACATACCTTGTCCGCTCCGGCCCCCAGATTGCATCCCATCAGACAGATACTGTTCTGTCCGTTCTTGGCAGCTGCTATCTTTATCGCTGCGAACACCAGCTCCATGGACTGCTCTGCAGTAAATTCGCGCTTGCCGTAATGTCGTAAACCGTTAACCCATCTATCCAGGAACAGCTTTTTCTTGGAATCTTTTACCACCACGCCAATCTGAGGAATACCATATAGATCCTGCAATCCATCGTTTACACGAATTCGACTGTTAAAAATATACCCCATACACAGGACCGCAGCATATATAAAGGCGAACAGGACAGCTCCCAGCACCACATATTTCTTGCTTACCGCAGGATTTTCCGGAACCAGCTGCTCCTCTTCCACAATGCTCTGTTCTGCGTCTGTCGTATCTTCCAAACCGTTTTCCTTCATCAGAAGCGTATAATACTGTTTTTGGTCTTCTGAAAATGCTGCTTTTGCAGCGGCAATGGTTGTTTCCAGTCCATAAATCGAATTTCTATAATCCACCTGTTGCTTCATCACCTCTGTACTCATAACTATGCCTGACGATTCTGAAAGTAAAATCAACTCATGACCGCCTAATTTCGAACGTAATTTTTCCGTCTGCTGTTCCATATAAGTCTTTACCGCTTCTGCAATTTTCCCGCAAGACTCTGCATCGACTCCTCGGATTATTATTTTCAGACTATCGCTTCCTCCAATAGTCAAGGGTTCCCCATTGGTAAGCGTCAAACCGGAATCCACGCTGACAGAGACCAGTTCCCCTACATATGCAGCTTCCAGTCCGGTCTGTTGTTCTATCCAGTCGTACAATCCGACACTGTTAAGGGTATTTCTATAGATTGTTCCCAGGCGCTGAGATCCATTTTCATCTTTTTCCTGAATATTGTAAACCAGTTCCTCCTGTGCAACATTCATAGGATCTAACTGCATATAGATGGAATCCTGCACGTATTGCTTCTTCAACGCATATTCTTTTGCATCATCAACGGTCGTCAATACCGCTGCCAGCTGACTATCATCCAGATTTTCACTTAATTGTGCTAACTTTTCTTCTATAGCCATCTCATCCTCAGATGTATTTTCTGCCTCCTGTGACTGCATATTCTGCATATTCCGATAAGATCTCGTATAACTGAATGCTCCCAGCAGAACTGCTCCCAGAACTATGGCGATCAGTAATCCTCTCCAATGTGACAATATATCTGCTATCATATCCAGCAAATCAATTTCTCGTTCTTTCATTTTTTTCTTTGCCCTCCTGTATTCCATGATTCGCTTCTGTCATTCCATACTAATAATTCATTTTCCTACACCGGTTCAAAAAATGTATCCGGATGTCCCGGATCAAATATTTCATTACAGGTCATAACCGTTATCAGATTTTCCGTTTCAGACAGATTTATAATATTATGGGACCATCCCGGTATCATATATACTGCTTCAATCTGGTCTCCGGATACTTCGAATTCGATTTTTTCTCCGGTATTGATATTCCGTTCCTGTATCAGTCCATGGCCGGACACTACAATAAACTGTTCCCACTTACTGTTGTGCCAATGTTGACCTTTTGTGATTCCCGGCTTACTGATATTAATGGATACCTGTCCACAATTCACCGTGTGAATCAGTTCTGTAAAGGAGCCTCTCGAATCCTCATTCATCTTCAACTGATATTTGAATTTTTCCGTCGGTAAATAAGTAAGATACAGGGAAAACAATTTCTTTGCAAAAGAACCCTCCGGCATTTCCGGCATGAGTAACGACACCGGCTGTTGCTTAAATTCCTGTAGCAGATCCACGATCTCGCCTAAAGTAACCTTATGTGTTACCGATACACAACAATACCGTCCATCGTCTTTCAGTACAGTATCAACACCGTCAAACTCGCAACGCTGCTCCTTACCTTCCATGAGATCAAACATACCTTCTATCAGATCGTCTATGTACAGTAATTCCAGTTCTGTTGCCCTGTCGTTTACTGTAAATTCTTCATCGTTCGCAACAGCCCAACAGAAGGTACTGACCGCAGAATTATACTTCGGTCTGCTATGTCCCATCAGATTAGGAAAACGATACACGGCAACTTTGGCATCGGTCTCTCTCGCATATTGAAAGAAAAGCTCTTCTCCCGCCTTCTTTGAACGACCATATTCGGAATCTCCAAATCTTCCAGCCAATGTTGCCTGAACGGAAGATGACAGCATGATTGTCGCTTTATTCCCGTACTTTTTAAGCGTATCCAGAAGCTTCGATGTAAATCCAAAGTTCCCCCGCATAAAATCTTCCGGATTCTCCGGGCGGTTTACCCCTGCCAGATGGAATACAAAATCAGCTGACTTACAATAAGCATCCAATTCCGCTTCCGTCGACTGTATATCATATTCATAGATTTCATCAACATGGATGTTCGGTCTGGTTCTATTCTTATTCTCTTTAATATTTTTCAGGTTATTGACGAGGGCAGTTCCTACCATCCCCTTAGCTCCTGTAACCAATATATTCATCAGTTATCTCCGTACTCTCACTTTTCGTTACTGCTCTTTTCTCCATACCATCTTGTTCACGACATTTACATAGCCCTGTATGATCCGCACTACCTTCATAGATACATTCTCATCCGTATAATCCGGGCACGGCTTTCCTAAAATACCCTTCTGTTTCATATCAATTGCCATACCCGTTGCCTGCAGAAGTTCCTGTGTCGTAATTCCAGCTAATATAAAGTTCCCGGATTCCAGTGCCTCCGGTCGCTCTGTGGAAGTCCGAATGCATACCGCTGCAATAGGATGTCCGATTGACAGATAAAAGCTGCTTTCCTCCGGCAAGGTACCGGAGTCAGATACGATCGCCAATGCATTCATCTGAAGTTTATTGTAATCATTAAATCCTAACGGTTCATTTACCCTTACACGGGGATCTAATTTAAATCCACTGGACTCAAGCTTCTTCCTGGATCTTGGATGACAGGAATAGAGAATCGGCATATCATACTTTTCTGCCAATGCATTAATTGCTTCAAACAGAGAAGTAAAATTCTTATCCGTATCAATATTTTCTTCTCTATGCGCTGACAACAGAATATATTTATCCGGCTGCAAGTCCAGTCTGTCCAACACATCCGATGCTTCTATTTTGTCAAGATTTCCATGCAGCACTTCTGCCATCGGGGAACCTGTTACATAAGTTCTCTCCTTGGGCATTCCCATCTCATGCAGGTATTTTCTGGCCGGTTCAGAATACGGCAGATTTACATCCGAAATCACATCTACAATTCTACGATTGGTCTCTTCGGGAAGGCATTCATCCTTACATCTGTTTCCGGCTTCCATATGGAAAATGGGAATATGAAGCCTTTTTGCGGAAATGGCTGACAGACAGCTGTTCGTATCTCCAAGTACCAATAGAGCATCCGGCTTAATCTCTGTCATCAGTTCATAACTTCTCGCAATAACATTCCCGCAGGTCTGTCCCAGATTCTCTCCTACGACATTCATCCAGACATCCGGTCCACCCAACTCAAAGTCAGACCAGAAAATATCGTTCAGATTCTTATCATAGTTTTGCCCAGTATGTGCTACGCAGCAGTCAAAATATTCCCTACAGCGCTTAATGGTTGCTGCCAGACGGATAATCTCCGGTCTTGTCCCAACTATAATCAACAGTTTGATTGATCCATTCTCTTTCCACTTAAAATCAAACATTTTTAATCCTCCGCCAGCCTTTCCTGAATATAAGCAAGCTTTGCAATCGTTGCCTTCGTTTCTTCCAGATTTAATAATTTCGTATTATTAGAGTTGAACTCTGTAAGAGTATTTCTCTTTGCATCACCATCTTTGAAGTACTTATCGTAATTCAGACCACGATTATCCGCAGGTACTCTATAGAAACCTCCAAGATCAATTGCTTTTGCACACTCCTCATTCGTCAGCAGTGTCTCGTACATCTTCTCTCCATGGCGAATACCGATTACTTTAATATCTTCCTTCTTACCTCCGAACAACTCACACACTGCCTCTGCCTGAGTTCCAATTGTGCAAGCCGGAGCCTTCATAATCAACAGGTCTCCATTTTCCCCTTTTTCAAAAGCAAAAAGTACAAGATCCACCGCTTCCTCCAAGCTCATAATAAAACGGGTCATGGACGGTTCTGTCACAGTAATGGGATTACCTGCTTTAATCTGATCGATCCACAGAGGGATTACAGATCCGCGAGAACACATTACATTGCCATAACGGGTGCAACAGATCTTAGTCTTTCCGGAATTTCTGGACTTGGCCACGGCTACCTTTTCCTCAATCGCCTTTGTAATACCCATGGCATTGATAGGATAAGCCGCCTTATCTGTAGACAAACAAATAACCGATTCCACTCCTGCCTCAATTGCTGCGGTTAAGACATTATCCGTTCCAATAACGTTCGTTTTCACCGCTTCCATAGGGAAAAACTCACAGGACGGCACCTGCTTCAGAGCAGCTGCATGGAAAATATAATCTACTCCCGATATGGCAGAACGTACGGAATTCAAATCTCTCACATCACCAATATAAAATTTAATCTTGTCCGCCACCTCAGGCATCTTCGCCTGATATTCATGGCGCATATCATCCTGCTTCTTCTCATCTCGAGAGAAAATACGTATTTCTCCAATATCTGTCTGAAGGAAACGATTTAATACTGCGTTTCCAAAAGATCCGGTTCCACCGGTAATCATTAATGTTTTTCCTTTAAATAGTGACATTTTAATCTCCTTCTAATCTATTACTTTCATAACAAATGTATCTATACCAAAATTGCTGAAGATATAATTAAACCCTGAGGATTCAATCTTTGCCTAATCAATTGCATCCGTGTAAAAATACTCCATTCATCTTCTCTTATATTTTTAGACTCCTATATCAAAACATTGTTATAGTGCTCGCTATCCTCATAATAATTCCACATTTCTAAAGAATACCCCTTTATATTAAAGGGGTCATGCTTCAAACCATTTCTTTACTTCATTATACATTGTTCTACAAAAATATTCTCGTCTAGCACTCATTTCTTGTTTTACTCCGATGTCTACACACCTTTTATCTCCTATCACACTTTTATCAGTATTACTATTTTTAAGTTTTCAAATAAATACAATATGTGTGAAGATATTTAATAAAATATATCATACCGTCTATTGCTTAACGTTATTCCCCATTTCGCAATATTATTAAAACAGTTGCGAAATGGGGAGATTTATTTACATCGTTCCTTTGGAAAACGGTAAAATGTGGGATACGCTTTCATCCATGTCTAACCATGCCCGTGCTGTTGCCAAGTCAAGCCCATCATCAATGTCTACAGCAGTTCTTTTATCTACAATAAATTTATATGGGTGTTTCCCATGAAAATATGACCATTCTATCATCTTTTCTCTTGGTGCAAGGAGAATACCATCCGTTACCACATACAAATCCGGCAACTGTTGTGATGGCACATGTTCTAATCCTAATTTATAATTCAATGGTCCATTATCATCCCAAAGATACCTCTTTATACGTTCAAATGCAACCAGTGAATCATATCCATTTTCCAATGCTGGAATGTATTCTGATATTGCTTGTCTATATACGTTTGGGAAAACCAGCGGAGATGTACATGTAGCCCATAAAATATGATCACCATCAACATTTTCTGCCACATGTCTTACTACTTCTCCAAATGTTTTTGTTTTTTCATCACAGAATTCCGGAGCTCTTTTATGTATGTCCACTCCTGCCTGTCTTGCCATTTCTAGCATAGTATCCGAGTCAGATGTCACCACTATTTTATTTACTTCTGGCACTTTCTTTAACTGTTCAATCTTATTTAACAATAGATTGGTACCTGCAAACGGTGCAACATTTTTATTTTTTAATCGTCTGCTTCCTTCTCTTACCGGGATTACCGCTGTAATTTTTCCATAATTCATACCTTTTACCTATATAGATTTTCCTAACAAAATCTATATTTCTCCTTTCTTTGGATACCCTGTCGTGTACACGACATTTGGTATAATTAATAAGTTGTACAGGGCATATTGCAGTATAGGATAGCCCCTCCCTATATATTTAGTTACATTTACAAATAGATTAACTAAATGTAACCTTCTGCCAATGTTTAGTAATAATTATCCTGTCTTATAAACATTACTTTTGGTTTTTCGAACTTTGTTCCAAAATTTGTTCAATTTTTTGACTATTTCCCCATACTGCCTTAGAATCATATGGTCTATCTGGAAATGCTCCATATTCTAACTTTATATCATAATCATTTTCTTTAATAAATCTTTCTACCCTATCAGAAAGTTTCTCTGGGCGTCCAGAACATATATTAATTATACCATTAATTTTGCTCTGTGACACCGCAGCCGCTACCTGTGTGCAAAAATCATCGTAATCTAAAAAATCAAACTGATTTAATCCCAACGTAAACGGGAATGTTTTTTGTCCCATATTGGCAGCTTTTGTGATTTTTGAAAAAATAGAAGAACCAAATGTTGAATTTCCAACAATATAATACCCTCTTAGCCATTGAAAATTCTTATTGTTCTGCTTCGCCAGTATCTTAGTAGTGTCTCTTAAAGCATTCTTTGCAATACCATAAAAACTCTCTGGTCTACATGCTGTATTTTCATCAATACTTCCTTCATAAAAACCAATTTCATGCATACTCCCCATTACAGCTACTGTTTGTAAGTCAGTTTCGACCATTTTCTTAATAAACTCAAAATGTTTCGGCAAATCCTCTAAATGCGCATTAGAATAATGAATAAAACCATCTCTCCATGCAAGATGCAATAAGACATCCGGCTTTTTAAAGAACACGTATGGATCCTCAATTTGAAACAAATCCGCATTTACTCTCATTGCCCGCTTATCAATATTTTCTGTTGTCAAATCCGTCGCTACTACTTGATTTCCTGTTTCTAAAATTGCTTTCACGATTCCTTGTCCCAAATAGCCATTTGCTCCAGTAACCAATATTTTCATAGTCTAGCCCTTTCATTCTTTCACACTTTTATCGAATTTTTCTTTAATCTTTTTCCTTTAATATCTTTACAATTGCAATTATCTTTTTTCTAAAAATAATTGCAACAATTAATAGAAATGTAATTATTATATATCTAATGGCTATAAACTTATAGGTAAATGTTAATAAAATGGATATCACGCTTATTGCTACAGATAACAATGTAATAAACTTAACATCATATATTTTACCTTCCGTCCAATTTCTGACGATTTTTTTCATAAATAGGTAATGTATCAACGCTAATAATATATAGCACACAAGAGTGGTGTATCCTGCTGCAATATATCCATATATAGGAATGAAAATAGCATTTAGTATAATATTAGCGATAGCTGCAATTACAGACGCTGTCATGACATAAATACTTTTTTCATAATAAAACTCAATATTTGCAAATAAAGAATATACCATCGTAAAAAAACAACTTAACATTACGGGTGGAATAATCCACATCGCTTGAAGGTATTCTTCAGTTCCCAATATCTTTATTAATTCTGGAGCTATAAGAACACAAAGGATCACCATTGCTGCTAACATTATCAGCACCATATTGGTGCATTTCTTTACTGAATTTGCATCTTTTTTCTTTAGTTTCTGATAAGTCCATGGTGCAAAAGTTGATGTAATTGCATTTACAACAATACTTAACATAAGCGAAACAGTATACGACAGTGAATAAATACCTACTGCATCCGTTCCACAAAACAATTTAATCATTACACGGTCAGATTGACCAAGAATAATAAATGACAGATAATGCGGAATCAGAGGAATGTTAAACTTTAATGCAAATACCCAATATTCTTTTTTATATAGTCCCTTGCCCTCTATCAATGTTTTTATATAAAATATGCCTCCCCAAACAATTTGTGTTACAATTGTTCCTAAAATAACAGCATATTTTTTTTCTGGAATAATAAAAATAAATGCAACGCTTAATCCTGAACTGACCAAAGCAAACAAAACCGTCCACAATATTAATGGCCGATAATTAAAAATATATCGGTTATATTGTGACCAGTAATCAAATGATGGATATAACAAAAATGATATAAACATCCCTATTATTATAATAGTGTCTAATCCTATAAATGTAGATAAAGGCTTTATAAAAGCAAATATTATTACAAATACAACGATTGTGCATACATTTGCCAATCCTTGCATAGATGAGATAAACGTCTTTCGATCGTTTTCAAATTTCATCATTCCATTATAAAAAACCCCTGCACTGAGATTAAGCGTTGCTATAATCATCAAAATACTTTGCCATGTCACATATATTGAATAGTATCCATACTCTTCTGTTGTTAAAAGTCTTGTATATACTGGTGTTATTAAGAATTGGATTCCCTTCTGCATGACACTCATAAGCATAAACCATAATGATGCTTTAGCCGGTAATGCTAATTTATTGTAGTATGATAAAACGCTATTTTTCTTCATATCATATTATCCCAAGACTTGTATAAACTTTTTTATAATTATCTGCAACACTTCCCGTAACATTTAAATATGCATTTTGTCTCCTCATAACATCTACAAAGTCCTTTTCTATTTTTTCTACTTTTTCTTCCAATTGCTTTTCATTTTCAAATTTTAATTCATCCGTTTTCTGGTATATTTTATAATCATATCCTTTTCTTACAAACAGTAATGTGGGAATATTACAACTTAATGTTGTTTTTATAGCAGTAGACGCTGATGCTATCATTATGTCTGTCATATTTATAAATTCATCCATTGACAATTCATTGAAATACTGCCCTTTCACAACTTTCGAATCAACTATATTTTTATATTTTTCCATTTTATCCGCAGGATGATATTTTATATATAGTAATTTATTATTCTCTCTACAATAGTCCTGCACCACTCTTATCATTTCTATATTATCTTCAACGGGGAGTGAAATACTATTCATGATGATGCCAATACTATCTGTTTTATACGGTCCAACAATTTCTACGGGCTTCTTTTGAAACTGAAACGGTGAACCTACTGCAATAATTTTTCCATCATACCCCACTTTTTTTGCATCATCACATGACGCTTCACTATCTGCCAAAAAGAAATCGCTTTTCGATTTCACATATGGCCAGGCATTTTTTTCAATAGGAAATGTTCCATGTTGAAAAGTAACAATTTGACAATTTCTTTTTTTATACTTCTGCACTATAAAGCAGTCAACCGGCATCACATCACAATATACTAAAAGATTTTTGGGTATAATATTTTGCTTCTTTATCGTTTCTTCAATAAATTCATAGTCTCTGTATGCTTGAAACAAATCTCTCAAAAGGCACATTCTTTCTCCAAAACTGCAATCTATTTTCTTCATAATTCTATTCCACTTGCAGATTATAGAAATATGCTTAATTCCTCTTATATCAAATTTTGAAGTTACACTTTCAAATGAAATTTTATTTTCGATTATCGAAGTTACCGCTTTAAATGCTGCGTAATGGTCTTGTCTGCCTAAATAGGAGCTTGAGAAAAGAGTCATATTACTTCCATCACCAAGTATCTGAACATCATAATTTGAACGTATTGCTACTTTTATCAACATACAAATTATGTCTTTGATTCCACTCTTTAAATTTTTTTCTCCATCCAATGAGTAGTGGAGAATATCGCCAACCAGTACATCTTCACATCCTTCGAATACTAAATTATTAAGTTTTTCTTCTAAATCTTTCATTTCGTCCTAATGCACCTATCTTAGTCTAATATTTCTATCTATGATTAATAAATACGTTATATCTTTTTTATCATTTGTGCCGGTATTCCTACTGCAATTGTAGCATCCTCTATGCTTTTCGTCACTACGGCATTTGCTCCTATAACAACATCATTTCCAATAAACAAGTCCTTGCCATTTGCCATAATCCTTGCCCCCATACCAATTATACAGTTTTCTCCGATATGAATGCTTCCTATCGTAAGTCCTGTTTGGTCTAATGATTTTCCTACTTCTTTCACATGTGTAATATCCGTTATAAGAACATTTGGAAGAATACTTGTTCCTTTTCCAATAGAAATTTTATTCGCACATGTTATATGGCAGTTTTGTTGAATCCTAACATCATCAGCTAAGCTTATGTTAGGATTATAATTATCTTTTCCCCAACAGCTCACGGCTTCCATTCTCAATCCATCAAGAATATAGCACCCTTTCCCTATAGATATATATTTTTTCCCAATAATTCTCATTGGATGGCATATAATACTGCCTACTCCCAACTTTTTATAACCAAATGCACTTTTTCCGCCCTTTAGTATCCGCAAAATATATAAATATACTATCTTAACAATTTTTTTCATTTTCATCAGTCTTTAATCCCACAGAATATTATTAATATACTTCTAGCAGCACTCTTTTCAATCAAAAATGAGTTTATCTATAAAATTATTTCCTATATAATTATTTAATTCTATTTCTCCTGTCAATGTCTTAACCCATGTATCCAATGAATACTTTTCATAAATTTCCTTTGGGATTGTCCGATAAGGAATTTCTAAAAAATTTTTATCTATTACTGGTTTTTTCCGCTCAATTATAAATACATTATCCGAATTATAAAAATCATAATATTTAATACTAGGATTAGTTGTTATTAATTTGTTCTTCATTCCTAAGCTCTCAATCGTCCGCATTGTCAATCCTATTTGAGAGGAAAACTGTACATCTAAAATTGTTTTTGATTTTTCCATATTGTCATAATTATCCATCTCAGAAATAGGTTTCGAAATGTATATAACATTTTCACGCTTACAATTATTCAGTTCTTTTCGTCTCTTTATATAAGCAAATCGTCCCACACTTATATAAAATTTACACTGTTTCCCCATCTTCTCTGCCTGATCAGCCACACTGTCTATAATTCTTTCTCGTTCTGAATGACTAAACATGGCACTATAAATATCATATTTCTTATTAGTATTCTTCTTTGGTCTTTGTGTAAAAAAGAGTGGTAAATGTTTAAAACCATAGTCCCTACAATCTTTTAGATCAAAACTATATATCTCATCATAAAACTCTTTTGTTTTTTCAAAGTTTTCTACACGTTTTACATCATCCCACAAATACAGAAAAAATTTCGCCTCTGGATTATTTATTTTTACCTGCTCCAAAAATTCTGCTTTCAATTGTCTTCCTACAATGACAATAACCCTATCAAAATCATGGGGCATTTCCTTTAACATTTTGTTTTGATATTTAACAGTTTTTTTGTCAGTATACTTTTCACCAAATAATCTAAGGTAAAACGAATAGTGCTTATCTGTATCATACATATAAAAAATTTCATGTCCTTGTTTCTTAAATGTTTCTACTATCCTATTTTCGTAATTTCCAAAATTTATACCCACCAGTAATATTTTCATGCCTTATATCATTCTCTCATTCTGTAATTTTTCGTCTTCTCTCGATATTATAGTCATAGCCAGAAGATGTGAAACAACTGCCAACACACTAAAAAGCATAGGATTAGCCAGCGACGGTATCAAATATGCCATAAGTGCAATGGGAATTACCTTCTCCGGATTTCTCTCTTCATTATTGGACAGATATCGTATTGCTTTTATGCATGTACTTAAATAACATGCTAATATCATTACTGCAAAAATGCCAAATTTATGGAATATATTCAAATATATCATTTCCGTGCCATAATTATATTTTCCTGCTCCTGCATATCCTAATTCTTTTCCTAAACCATAGCCCCAAAATGTCATATTTTTTTTAAAATATTCTATTTCCTCTAATCGACGCATATTTCCGCCATCTTCTGCAGAAAACAGCCTGCCAAGGAATCCTTCTCCTAAATAAAAGTCTACACATATCATTCCCGCTATAACCAATAAGCACAAAACAATCGTTCTTGGTCTAAGATAATGTGCTTGGCTCAAAACAATAATAATTGCCAATACTGCCATAGCTAATGCATCCCCCCCAGAATCATTCACAACCAAAGTCTCATATACTGCTAACACAATCACAATAATAGATTTAAAAATATAAGTATTCTTATTCAATAGTATATAAAAATAGTATGCGAATGCCACAAGTATCAATTCTCTGCAAAAATATTGTACAAATCCTCCTATTCCTCCGCCTCCTACAAATGCATTAAGAATAGGAATCTTAAACAATATTCTACAATTAAAATAAGTCAGCATAATGTATGTAAATACCGAAACATATAGTGCATATTCTGATACAGCTATTACAAGCTTCATATATTTTTTATTGCTGATTCCAGTATTTAATATTGGAAAAACTAACAGGTACACAGACATTCCTGCAAAGTTTCTAAGAACAGATACAGTATTGTTTTCATTAAACAATCCCAAAAAAAGTCCATATATCCAAACTGTTAACATTATCACTGATACAATAATCGGATATCTTACAATGTCAATCTTCTTCCAAAATAATACATATAAAAAAAACAACAACATGTATGCAACTACTGCTATATATACTTTGGAATCAGACTCATAAGTAGACAAACTTCCGGTCAAAACTATGAATAAGAAAATATATGTAATTAATCGAAATCCCCTGCTTTTATTAGCTAACAAACTACTTTCCTCTCCTTAGCAGCTCTCCTAAAAACTGCGCGCGATTACTTATCACACCCCAAATTTTCATTTTACTCGTATTGGAATAATTATCAGTGTGTAACCTATGTTTAATTAGTTTATCATTCAATAATTCAACCTTACCATAGTGTGCCCCTCTAACACCAAGCCATAAATCGTGTGGCAACGGCGGAGTAACCTTTACCGGCCATACTTTATCTGTAATAGTTGCTCTAAATGCCATCTGGCATCCTAAATAAGTACCCTTTACAAAATTTCTAATTGCACTGGCAGACGCATTATAGGTTTCAAATAGTTCACCAATATTTTCTAAATTTTCATCAGATAGATAACCATCTGAAATTAGTACTACACAACGATCATGCCTTTCAAAATAGTTAACCATTACGTCAATTTTATTGTTTATCCAAACATCATCCTGATCAGCTAAAAAAATATATTTTCCATTGCAGTTAGCAACTGCATTATTAAAATTTGACTCAACACTATGTCCTTCGTCATATACTACTTTGATTCTCTTATCGTCTTTCTCATATTTTCTAATTATTTCCAAGGTTCGATCTTTAGATTCATCATATGATATTATTAATTCATCATTCGATGCCATCATATCTACTATTGTATCAATCTGCTGTTCTATATATTTTTCTCCATTGCATACAGCCATTGCTACTGATGCTCTTATTTCCATTTTTTCACCTACTTATAAATTTTTGCATTTTTCAATTCCGTTTCGCTAGGGGCTGTAATAAGTACCGCTTTTAGCCTGCCATAATACACAAACATGCTTCCGCCTGCCGCAGCATGTGCATGACCTTCGTCTAAAACCTTTTTGAGATCCGCAATTCCTCCCGCTCCTCCAATAGCCGTAACAGGAATTTTGACCGCATCGGCAACGCTCCTAACCAATTCTATATCATATCCCTGCATCATGCCATCCCGGTCGACAGAATTAATAATGATTTCTCCTGCCCCAAGTCTTTCTGCTTCTCTCGCAAGCTCTACTGGTACTTTGTCTGTCACTTCCTGACCGTCGTTTATGACGCAATGATATTGTCCTTTAATTATTTTTGCATCAATAGAAGCCACTATACTTTGGCTTCCAAATGCCTCTGCTGACTCTGTGATCAGTTTCGGATTTCTTACCAGTTCACTGTTAATTACAACTTTTTCATACCCTATTGCCAGTAATTCATGCACCTGTTCCAGGTTTGTAATTCCACCTCCACAGCTTAATGGCATAAAAGCTTCACTGGCAATATCCTTAAGTAATTCAAAATCCGGTTCTCTATGATTCTTAGTTGCTCCTATATCAAGCACAGAAAGTTCATCAATACCCTTTCTGTTAAAAATCTTAACTGCATTTACAGGGTCTCCCAAATATGTTCTGTCTTTGAAATTGATGGTTTTAATCAAATCCCTGTCATCATAAAGCAGCACAGGAATGATTCTTGGTCTGGTAAACATCCTTTAGCACTCCTTTACAAAGTTATTCAATAATGCCATACCGAAATCATGACTCTTTTCCGGATGAAACTGCACTCCCATAATGTTGTCTTTTACAACTGCTGCTGCAAATTCATAACCATAGTCGCATGTCATAAGAATATTATCCTTACTATCACACAAGGCGTGATACGAATGAACAAAATAATATCTTTGTATCCCCTGAAGATTTTTTAATAATGGATTAGACTGTTTAAATTCCACAATATCCCATCCCATATGAGGGACCCGCAGATTGGAGTCTTCCAATCTAAACCGTATATTGTCAAATGGGATCAATCCCAGTCCCGGCAAACCGCCCTCTTCGCTTTTTCTACCAAGCAATTGCATTCCAAGACAAATACCCAATATCGGTTTTTTTTCTTCCACTGCTTTGTACTTTATAAAATTATCAAGTCCGCTCTCATGCAATTTTGACATTCCAGAATCGAACGCACCTACTCCTGGTAAAATATATCTGTCACATTTTTCTAAGTTGTCAATCTCGGATGAAATTATAGACTTTTCATCTAATACCCTTAACATATTCTGTATAGAGCCTAAATTGCCCAAGCCATAATCTATTATTCCTGTCATTTATAGAATCTCTCCTAAACTCTTATATTTCGATTCTCCATTCCAAGTAGTTTGCTTACTGCAACACCAAGTTTAATTATCCACATCTCATTTTTATAATCTGCGGGGGTTTTATTGGGAAGTGCTATAATCTCATCAAACTCCTTTGCTGTAATACCTAATTTCTTCGCAACGTATTCTTTATCCAATTCCATTTGTTCAGGATCATATGGGGGCTTCTCTAAAATTTCCAATGCACATTCTCTCGTCATTGTTCCCGCTAAAATCTGATTAGATAAAACATTTTTTCTCGTATCAAATCCAAATTTGTGTGGCAAGTAATACCCTTCGAAAAATCTGGTAAAAACATTTTCATAATGCTTATTTTCATATTTAGTCCACCCATATTTTTCATGCAAGAATTCTTGCGCTGCATCCTTGTCATATACAACATAGTCTAATGGATATATTCTTGTCATTCCGTAAAAATACTTATACAATATTTTATATTTCAGAATTCCACATAGCGGATAATCTTTAAGTTGTCTTTTTCCAAATCGTCTATTGATATCTTTCAAAAGAACAACATCATTCATATATATCCATTCTACTGGAGGTCTGATGAATTCCGTAGAATTATTAGATCCTGTTAAAATGTACTTAATATGGTGCTTCGTCGCATAATTATACATTGCTGCAAATATAGCATGGTCTTGTGGATTATCACAAGAAGAGATTGAAGCTTTAAAAAAAGACAGCTGCAAATCACTCATTTCTTTCCAATTAACTACATGCGTATACATATCAAGATTCAGACCTTTAACAATCTTCTCTATGTTTTCTACCGCAACGTTCAAATTCCAACCAGTGTCAACGACAAAAATCAATGGTCGAAGATGCATTATTTCTTTTGCAATATATGCAAGATAAGAACTATCAGCCCCTCCACTCAGCCCAAGTATGCAATCGTAATCTTTTCCTTTTCCTTCTTTTCTTATTTTAGCAGCAATTTTCTCAAGTTCGTCGTATCGGTTTTCTTGGGGTTTCCAATATGGTTTTATTTTTTTATCAAAATTTCTACAATGATCACAAACCCCTTGGGCATCAAATGTTATTTTGGAATCCGTTGTATCCATTACACATCTCGAGCACCGCTGATATTCTCTCATAATATAACTCCATCTTCCTAATCTAATTATTTATCGGCGAATTCTTCTCTCTATACCAATTTTTTCGTATAATCTAATGCCTAAATTGTATATTTTTTCTTGGCTTTTAAAATGTTCTGTGCATTCCGGCAATTCGTAAAGTTTCCATAACTCTTCCTCCGTAATTTCCAAACGTTTGGCCACCTCACTAAACATTTGCCTGCCTTCTTCTTCCGACACCGGTGGTTTTTTCAAAATTTCCAGAGCCTCATCACGAGTCATTTGTCCTGTTACAACCAGACTGGACAATTGAGCTCGTCTTATATCATGTCCAAATTTCTTTGGTACCCACCATCCCTCTAAAAATTTGGTTATCAAATCTTCAAAATGCTTTTGACTATATGGTTCATATCCATATTCTTTTACTAACGTGTCTATCATTTGCTCCTTTGTAAAAGGAACCAAATTTAATGGCTTTAGTGTCTTTACCCCTTTAACATAAGGAATCCAAAATTTATGTTTAAAACCATTTGTAAAAGTATATTCTTTAATAGGAATTCTACAATATTTTTTGATAACATCTTTTAGGAATGTACCATCTCCAGTCGGGCCTCCTCCCTTTGCCCAAGAGCTGGGATCTGCAACTATTTCTGTAGATATATTGTAGCCATTTAGAATATATTTGACACCTAATTCCTGTGAATATTTATCTATTACAGCAATAAAAGCATGATCCTGTGGTACATCCAGGCTTTCTAAACCGGTGCGGAACCAAGCCAATTGCATTTCCCGCATCTCGTCCCAATTCATCTTCTCAACGTGCAATTTCACACCAAGTTTTTCTGTTAACTTCTTTATATTATCTTCAGCAACCGGAAGATTCCATCCTGCATCAATGTGAAAAACAAAAGGTTTTAACCCCCATTCTTTTACGGCTAAATGAAGCATGTACGAACTATCCAATCCCCCACTCAACCCAAGGATGCAATCATATTCTTTACCTTCTCCGCTCTTTTTCACCTTATAAATTAGTTCTTTTAATTCTTTCTCATGATTCCTTCCATAATTCCATTTTGGTAATATTCGTTGTTTATATTCATTACATCTACTGCAAACTCCATTTTCATCAAATTCTATATATTCATCTGATGTATCCATAACACAACATTTGCATATCTGATATTTACGTTTTTCCATTTTTTCTAAGCCTTTCTCTATTTGGAAACTATTGCTAAGTACTTCAAGTATATTTAAGCATACTATATCCGTTCTGCCTCTTCCACTAAAATTTTTTCCAGTTTATTCATAACCTTTTCTCTAGAAAAATTATTATCATAATACTGTTTTGCTTTCTTCCCCAAGTCATTACGGTCATCACTATTTAAAAATAGCTTTACAATGTTCACAAAACCCTGATCATCATTAGCACTAGCACAAAATCCAGCTCCACTTTCTCTTATAACGTTTGCAATTTCTCCATTAGCAGATGCTAATATAGGTTTTCCCGCTGCCATATAGCTTTGTACTTTTGCCGGGAGGGTAAGCGCTACTAAGGGATTCTCAGTCAATGTAACCATCATGGCATCCGCAAAAGCATAGTACTTTGGCATTTCTTCAGAGGGTTTCCTCCCATGAAAGACCACATTATCAATTTCGTTATCTTGCACATATTTTTTCAGATTGTCAAGTTCTTGCCCCTCCCCAACAATATGGAAGTAAATTTTTCTTCCATTATCGTATATTTTTCCGCTCTGTATGCTATGCGCTGCCTTCAGTACCACATACAAATTTTGTGCAGTGCCAACATTCCCTGCGAACACAAAATCTGTCGTATCTTTTTGGGGGCGTTCTGGAATACAGTCAAACTCAGCTATAGCATATTGCGGTAAATAATCTATCTTTTCTTCAGGTATTCCAAACTCATTAACAAAATAGTTCTTAAACATTCGGGATGTGACAAGTATCTTATCTACATTTGTATAAATTTTTTTAGACAATTCATAATAAAATTTGTAAATCAGTGAATTTTTCTTAATTCCTCCAACTTCAAGACTTGCCGGCCACAAATCCATACAATACATAACCACTTTTTTATTCCATTTCTTTGCATATCTAATAGCCGGTTCTACCATCATTACTGGTGATGACTGATTTGCAAATACCACATCATAATCACCATTCATTTTTTCAATTTCCGTAATTGCAGATTTTGGATAACTATGATAATTAAGGAATCTATAAACCACATTATGTTTTCTTGGTATAATTGGCACGTGCGTTATGTGCACACCTTCATGAACTTCTTCTACTATTTTATTTTTTTTATATCCTTCAAATATCTCTCCCATAGGATAATTGGGTACTCCCGTTACCGCGTGAACATAATGTCCTCTTTTTGCCATTTCTTCCATCGGATACAAAGACGGATATGGTTCCGGCCATCCATATTGACAAGTAGCAAGAATATGCAATTTCTTTTTTTCCATAATTCCTAATTCCTCTCGTATCCCTCAGTAAGTTCTATGCTTTCTTTAAAATTATATTTCCCGACCAATTCTGTTTTTTCATATGTCAAAGATCCAAATACTTTTTTTATCAGGTTCACTGAAACAACCTTAATTGCTATGTTAAATACCCTCGGCATAACGATCTCCCTGCTATGTTGCCTAGCTACAGTTCGAACCATATCAGAGGTTCTGACATATTCTCTATTCTGCGGGAAAAATAAGCCAGAATCTTCCTTATCTATTACGCGTTTTATAAACTCGCATAAATTTCCAATAAATATCATCGACCTTTCATTTTTATAATTGGGAAAAATGGGGGATTTCATTGCAAATTTTCTCAAGGTCTGATAATTTCCCTTGCAGTCCTTTCCATAAACCATCGGTGGTCTCACGATTGCAATTTTAAAGGAAGTATCCCTCATCTTCTCTATAATGTTATCTGCCTGCAATTTCGAATCCCCATATGCATTTATAGGATGGGGTATTGTGTTTTTAGTGATGTGGCCTGTTACCATTCCGTAAACACTCATTGAGCTTAATAATACATACTGCTTTACGCCAGCTCTCTTGGCGCATTTTGCAATATCTACACTCAGATCTCTATTTATTTCATAATATAGTTTTCTATTTTCATCTGTTTCTTTTATATGAGCAATTCCCGCCACGTTGATAACCACATCATATCCTTTAAAAAGTTCAACAGAGGGATTCAGTCCCTTTGTTTCTATACTCTCAATATCATAATAATCAGGATATTCATTTAAATATTCTTTGATACTTTCCCCAATATATGAATTTTTTCCCGTAATAAGTATTTTCTTTTTCTGTTTAGGAGTCGTTCCAGTATAATCCTCCTGTATTTTTGTTTCTTTCCCCATTGTTCCCGTACCGCCTTCTACTACAGTATCGTCATGTCCTACTTTTGTCACTGTTCCAAGCAGGCATTTCAAATCAAATGCAGGGGAACTATGCTTAACCCCATATCCGTCCAGTTCGCTTTTCTTTTCTATGGAGATAGAATCTCTTCCGTTGATCTGCGCCCATCCGGTAATTCCGGGCTTGTACTCATTTACGCCATATTTATCTCTCTCAGCTGTAAGTACATCCTGATTCCACAATCCCGGTCTAGGCCCCACCAAAGACAACGATCCATCCAGCACGTTAAACAGCTGGGGAAGTTCATCCAGAGAATGCGCACGTAAGAATTTACCCACTCTGGTAATGTACTGCTCCGGATTCTCCAGCATGTGTGTCGGGGTGTCATGGGGTGTGCACATTTTCATGCTGCGGAACTTATACACACGGAAGTATTTCTTATTCTGCCCCAGTCGCTTCTGTGTAAAAAATACAGGCCCCGGATCATCAATCTTGATTGCCACAGCAATTCCCAGCAATAGCGGAGATAATGCCACAATTCCCCCAAAAGATAATACAATGTCAAAGCAGCGCTTTACGTATTTGTCGTAAAAAGACGGTGCATAATCGGAATTGCCCACTGACTGCAAATGTCCTTTGACTCCATCCGCATTTTCAGCGTCTTCTTCGTTTTTAACGAAGATTACCTTTTTTCCTTCAAAGGGGTTCTTTTCATCACCTGCACACTGCTTTTTCTGCATTGCAGATGCTACTTTCACCCCCGCTGTCGTCAGACCTGCCAGTGCTATAACACCGTATAATATCTTTTTCGTTGTCTTTCTCATAGCATTCCTCTACTTTACACCCTGATATGTCGGTACGATTTCTTTAATGTCCTCACGGATATTATCCGTCTCATCATAAGCGTCTTTGTAAATCTTGTCCAATTGCTTCTTGAAAACGTCATCATCAAATTCAATCGGTTTTCCAATATAAATCATCTTGTTTGCAGTCTTCTTCAGTCCCTCTTCGCTCATGAGGAGTTCCTCGTACATCTTCTCACCGGGGCGCAGTCCTGTAAACTTGATCTCAATATCTTCTCCCGGCTTGTATCCGGAAAGTTTAATGAGGTTCGTAGCCAGATCCACAATTTTTACCGGTTCTCCCATATCCAGGACGAAAATCTCCCCGCCCCGGGCATAAGCTCCGGCCTGCAATACGAGAGATACGGCTTCCGGTATTGTCATGAAATATCGAATAATATTGGGGTCTGTAACAGTGACCGGTCCACCCTCTGCAATCTGTTTTTTAAAGAGGGGAATGACGCTTCCGTTACTGCCTAACACATTGCCAAACCGAACAGCCACAAAGTTGGTCTTTGACTGGCGGTTCATCATCTGAATGACCATTTCGCACATTCTCTTGGATGCCCCCATGACATTGGTGGGATTAACAGCCTTGTCCGTTGATATCAGTACGAATTTTTCCACACCGTATTTATCCGCCGCCTGAGCTGTACGATATGTACCAAATACATTGTTTTTAATTGCCTCATTCGGACTCACCTCCATGAGAGGCACATGCTTATGCGCCGCCGCATGATAGACAATGTTCGGACGATATTTTTCGAAGATGGAATTAATTCTCTCTGTATTACGTACTGATGCAATCAGTACAACCAGATTCAGTTGGGGGTACTTGCGAATCAGTTCCTGCTGAATCTCATAAGCATTATTTTCATAAATGTCTACAATGATCAATTGTTTCGGCTGATGGCTGGCAATCTGTCTGCACAATTCACTTCCGATGGAGCCTCCGCCGCCGGTAACCAGTACCACTTTATCTTTCACATAATTCAGCACTTCTTCAGTGTTGATCCGAATAGGTTCTCTTCCCAGAAGGTCTTCAATTTCAACCTCTTTCAGCTTTGCTACAGATACGTCTCCATTGATCAACTGATACATGCCGGGAAGGGTTCGCATCTTGCAGCCTGTCTCCTTACAAATATCTAATATTTCCTTTCTTACCTGCGTGTTGGCTGAAGGAATTGCAAAAATAATTTCATCAATTCCATATTCTCCTACTGCATCAATAATTTTATCTCTATTTCCAACAATAGGCACTCCTCGCAAAAACTTACCATGACATCCCGGATTGTCATCTATAATACATTTTGCATTTAAATTAAGGTACCTACTCGTCTCTATTTCTTTAAGGATAGCATTTGTTGCTGCTCCAGCCCCGATAAGCATTACATTGTTTCGATCCTTTTTCCCAGTCAGTTCTGACCTTTTAGAATTGATAAGTCGCAGAATTCTATAGCTAAAACGTATTATGCAGGTCATTCCGAAGAGTAAAAACCAATACAGCACATAATAACTTCTAGGCATGTTCTCATTTAGTACATAACATGCTATTGTCTGTGCAACTGACGCACATGTAGTTGCAAATACAATATTTAGAAGTTCTGTAGCACTTGCATAACGCCATACGCTTTTATACAGTTTCCATATTGCAAAAAACAACAAAGTAAGCAAAATATTATATGGTATTATATGTTCAAATTTAACAAGATACTCCTCTGGAATTCCATTAAATTTAAAGTCAAATCGAATATATAATGCAGCAAAAGATGCAACTACAATTGACATAACATCCATTAGAATTAACGCTATAATTCTATTTATAGGAATTTTAAGGAAATTAATATTTTCTTTCATATCTATGCCTTTCACATGAATAAATTATTATATACTGTTTTCAATTCTTTCACTTATTACTTGTTGCCAGCAAACAAACATTAATATGATAGTAATTGCTCCGCTCCCCCATGAATATTCTAACATGCCAAATAGCAAAGGAATTATTAACATATACATATCACACAAATATCTCAATTTTTTGGTTTTGAAGTATCCGCTTATAAGTTTTGCTGTCGATATCCCCGCAAAAACTATAAAAAATATCCCCATAGGAACACCAAAATCTGTAGCATACTGTAAATAAATATTATGAGCATGTCCAACCCAATAGGAAGAAATCAGTTGAAACCCTTGGTCTTCTTGTGTATGACCAAATATATTTAAATTTTTTAGGTAATGTTGATATATTGTTTTTCTTATATATATTGAGTCTCGGCTTTCTTCGTACGTAGTTATCACAGGTTCATGATTGTTTTCCGCTGCCAATACAGTTATTGTAAACGGAGATCTCATTTCTACTCTTTCTAATATTTCTGTAGTCCTTCCTAGAGCTTCATCCAGCACATCTTCCCAATTCACATATTTTTCCGAATTCCACGCATCCCAAGAATGCACCTTTTGCTCACTCCATTCTCCCCAAAACCATACCGGATGATGGAACACCGGAGGCAAATACCTTGTCATCCCAAACGTCACCGGAAACATCATACATATGCACAGCATCAGAAGTAACCCGTTTCTAAAATAATGTTTTTTCTTTTTCACTCCCTGATAAAATCCAAGGAATAGCAAACCGAGTATAAAGGATACCAGCCATACAGTTCTTCCAATTGTCATAAAAATAAACGAGTACACTACTCCTGCCCCAAGCCAGTAATACACTCTCCAGAATTTATGTTTGTTTTCTTTCGTCACATACAGTATTTTTCCAAACACTGCTGCCAACACAACCAGATAAAACAGGCCATTCAGGTTGCAGTTATTATAGATTCCAGTATATCTTACCTGATCATACGGCCGGAACACACAGCAGAATGCCTGGAACGCAAAAAAAGCGAAGATGACTCCGTTCATGATTCCCTGATACAAGTCCTCCTGCTCCTCTTCCGTAAAATCCGTAAGGTAAAAACATCCGAACATAATAAAATAGCAAAATGGCCATACATAATCACTTCTGGAAAAGATCATCAGAAGCATCATGACTACCCACAGCCCGAACATTCCCCTATTCAGTTTCGGATACTTCTTTTCCTTCACTACGCTGATAAACGTATGGATCACCACATAGCCAAAGAGAAGAACATCCAGACTGACCATCACACGTTCGTTCATGAAATATGCAAGAGGCTGTCCCAATACCACAAACAATGCCCCCGCCACCAGACCTATTCCTGTCCAGACAGCATACGGAATCTTATATGTCATAAATTCTTCCCACTTATAGTGTGACATAATAATAACGGCCATGAGCACTCCGGCCATATCCCGAAACATCTCTATGATTCCATCCAACCCGGAACCCGTCTTGGTTCTCTGGTCGATCACACAGAACAGGAAAAAGCAGATGGTATATAATATCCGCTTCTTTGACCATATATTGAATGTTTTATCCTTTATTGTAAGTTGCATATCGTTATCCTCATTTTCTGCTTTCTCACAGAACCGTATTTTATTGCATGCTCTTTTCTATTTTAATCAATTTGAGTCATAAGTACAAGCTTTTCTTTGCCGTTCTACAAATTCTTAAGAAAACAGCTGCTGCAAATGGCAACAGGCGGAAAGAAGAATCCATAATTGCCTTGGGTGAAAAACCATGGTAACATATACATAAAACCACATTATCAAATCCAGCTTTCTTGAGAGGAATTAGTACACTACAGTCACAATTCACTGCAAAAGATAGGAGGCATACTTATGGCCATTCGTGTTGAACAGATAACTACCCTGGAACAAATTAACAAAATCATTTGGGATCAGCAATACCAGAGCACACTTATGCGCAATCGATCTCCTTATTTGTACCGTGGACTGCCTAATTCCAATTATCATCTGGTGACCAGTCTACGAAGAAATTGCAAAGAAAAGAAGAATGATATTGAATTGGCTATACTGCGTAATTTTGTTAAATACGCTGCTTTAGAGGATCCCGCCCTAAAAACTTCCATATGGCGTCAGATGATTGTAGGACAGCACCATGGACTTCCTTCCAGATTACTGGATTGGACTTATTCTGTTTTAATTGCCTTACATTTTGCCACCAGCGGTGAAAATCTGGACGATATGAGCAAGAACGATGCCGTTCTCTGGCAAATAGATATTCTGGAAATGAACAAGCGGCTTCCAAAAAATTATCAAACTACCTTAAAAAACGAAAGTGCCTTTCTGATGACTGTAGATATGATGGATTCTTTAACCCGGGGCGGAAATACCTATGATATCTTAAACAGATATGATTCCGATATGGGTACTGCCTCTATGGTTTTTTTAGAGCCTCCTTCCATTGATCAGAGAATCATTGGACAATATTCCTATTTTTCTATCATTCCTTCCAGAATTGAAAATCTGCAGGACGATACCGGAATTGAGACTTTCTTAGATGAAACACAGAACACTGTAAAATACATTATTTCCACCGACTTGAAATGGCGGATCCGCGACATGCTGGACCAGATGAACATAAACGAAAGAATTTTATTTCCGGGTCTGGATGGCATTACTTCATGGATGAAAAGACATTATTATGTTCGGAGTGGTGAACAACAATGATAAAATATCAGATTTTTTTGTCCTCATGTTTTGATCCCAATATGCAAAAGAACCGGGAACTCTTTCGCGGAGATCTCGTTGCACGTTTTAATGAATGCAGCGGTTGTTATGGAACCGCTACTTTTATCACTGATTTTGAGTATGGAATCCCGGATGGTCTGACTGCTGAAGAGATCATGGATGTCTGTATTTCCCATGTCAAAAAAGCTGATCTGTTCATGTGTATTTTAGGTGATCGTTACGGTTATCCTATCAGTATAGAGCGAATTCCAAAAGAATTTTCTGATTTTCGCATTTCTCTAATGCCTGAGGCAGCTTCTGATCCTATGATCAGCTTTTTGGAACTGGAAATTTTAACTGCCTGTTTATATCTTCCTCACAGCATGTGTTTTCTGGTCCGTAGCGGATGTACACAGGATGTCCGGCTGACACGGCTTCTTTCTGCCCTAACTATACGAAATGCTGACATTATCTGTTTCGACGCGCCTTCCTCATTAACAACAATAGCTCTTCAAAAGTTTATCCAATACAGTGGTTTTCAGCCGATATCCTTTTCTCTTCACGAGAATCACACATTGTCCGCCTCCCAATTGCAATATCTTGCAAAAAAATTGCGATATAACATCGTCCAGTCCGATGCTCTCACTGCTATTTCCGAGTATGTTGACAGCTCTTCTGACTGCACTTTTATTTTATCGGGTAATCCTGACTGCGGGAAATCTATGTGCCTTGCTGAATGGGTCAACCAAAACATTCAGCGTACCGATATATCTGTCCATTGCTGGTTTCATGAGGAGGGCCCTGCTCTTCTTTCAACGGTTCTGATAGATCTTCTTTCTCAGGAACCGCATAAGGAATTCTTTTATCAATCGGATGCCACCGAAGCTTTTTATAATGTTGTCACAATTCCACACCCTATCAAACAGATATTTATCCTGGACGGCATAGATCATTTGGAAGAAGCTATGGATGTCGGATGGTTAATCACGAAAACTGATCCTTCTGTTAAAGTTATTATTACATCCAATAACGCACTTAAAAAATATCTGCCAGCCAAACATACCATTGTGAAAAATTTATCTCCTGTTCGTAAAAGCCAGCTGATTCAAGAAATTTTTACATGTGAGGGAAAAAGTCTGGAATATCCAAACATAAAAAATATCCTAGAAAATGTTTCTTCCTCTTGGTCACTCAGGCAGATTGGTGAGGGGCTTCAACAATTTTTAAGAATTATGAAATATCAGCCCAGGACTCCTAAAAATGCAGATTCCTGTTTCAATATAGAAGATTATCTCCGTAATTTTGATTCCTTATATGGTATATTTTGCTCTACGCAATTGTATTTGCAGCAGCATTTTAATCCAGCAGAAGTCCGGCAAAGCATTACTCTATTAGCTCTTACAGAAAGAGGCTTGTCGCGAGACGAATTGTGTGCTCTCACCAATGGACCTGCAGATATTTTATATCAGCTGTACTTTGTCACGATTCAGACAGAAGATCTATATACGATTCCTTCTGTCATTTGTACTCATCTGATCTCAGACATGGAACCGGCAGAAGTGATTCACTATCGGAAACAGTTGATTGAGCATTTCAAAGAATCAGGCAGTGACAGAGGAGCTGTTGAAATATGTTGGCAACTGGTTCAATTACAAGAACGGTCATCTCTTGTAGAATTGCTTTCAGACATCCATAACTGGTGGTTGATATCTTCCAATTCATCTTTAGATTTTACCAGTGAAAATGCCTCCGATTTAGCCGACTGTTGGGACGACATTATCGCATCCTGGAAAAAATCTCTCCGCTCGCAGCCTCAGCGGTACGAAGAAAAAGAGATTTTTGCCGTTGCTGACACCTTCAGTGAGTTAATCCGGCTGGAGGATGCTATAGATGTAATGAAGATTCTGTTGGATCGAGATGCCGATGACTATTCCAAAGCCTCTTATTGCCAGCAGATTGCAGATATGTACGATGATCTCGGAGATGAACGTGCTTTGGACTATATTGACTCTGCGATCACTTATTTAGAGTCCGCTTCCGAACAGGCAACCATTGATAATAAAATTGATACTTATATTACCGGAATGTCTATTTATTCCTTTTTCAGTGATAAATCCGAAAGATTATTACTACAGCCGGATATGGTTCAAGAGCAGATATCTGTCTGGTCGGAAAAAGTTAACTATCTGCTTCAGCAACAGGCTTATGTAAATCCCAATTATCAAGCCCTGGAATACCATAACATGGCTTATATCCATTGGACCTTGAATAATTATTCTTCCGCTCTTGATTACATAGACATTGCCCTCTCTATCACGAGGCCGAATGCAAGCCTGTTAGTCAATGATTATCAATTAAAGGCTCAGATTTTGGGATCCATCTTCTGTGAAAGCAGCCAGTCTCCCACTGCATCTGCTCTGGAAGAAGTCATTCCGCAACCGGATAATGAAAATTTAAAGCAGGCTAAAAACCTCATCAACAAAGCTATTCGTCTATTGCAGTGTCAACCCTGGAGTCACAGCAATGCCTATAAAAAGGATCTGTCAGAACTATATTACATAGCCTCACAAAACTATGGTTATCTGGGAAATTATAAAAAAGCCATTGAAAAAATCGATGCATGCATAGCGTTGGATCAGAATCGGGATGAAGTAACTGATTCCTATAAAAATTACTATCAGTCGGCCATCGTCCGTTTGGCAGCCTACCGGCAGTGCAATGCTCCCCGTTATTTGTCTGAGGCTCTTGCACACCTTGATCTGGCAGAAGTCAGCGCTCTAAAGTGTGGAACCGACGAGGCAGAAGATTATCTGAAATCCATCCGGGAATTAAGGAAATCCTTAGTCTGATTGTTTCCAGCTGCTTTTGCCTGCTACTTGCTTTTTTCTCTTTGCAACTGTTGAATTTTTCGTACTACCTGTTGAATTTTTACGGAGTTTGTCAGTGTGTCCCTGTTCAACAGTTGCAAATCGCGTTCATACGCTTCCATAAGCTTATAATAATAAAATTCAGAGTCTACCTCCCAAAGTTCTATTGCCATTTCTATATAATATACTGCTTGCTCATTATTTCCCCTGGCATTTTCCATTCCTGCCATATTATATAAATGAGTCGCATAATCCGGCGCATCCTTGATGGCAATGGATTTCTTCTGATATCTGTATGCCTCATCATATTCATTCTGTCTTTTTTTCACGATAGCCATATTATTATATGATTGTGCCAGTTCAATGCAATCTTCGCCCCGATATTCTGTTTTAATGGAAATACTCTCATTCTGTGTTGCTTCTGCTTTTTCCAAATCGCCGTTATTCAAATAAGACAAGGATAAGTTATTCAACGTCGTGGCAAACTTTAAGGCATATTCCTCAGGATCTTCTTTAAAAAGCTCTCGTCCGATTTTTTCCGCTTTTTCACAATAAATCAGATTTTTTCGCAGGTCTGCTCTTCCATATGCTAATGCAAGATTATTGTATCCGGTAAACAGAGTAGACTTCCCGCAACCACATTGCTTCTTTATTTTGATGGTCTTCTCCTGTAATCGTATTGCCTCTTCCCTTTCCCCCATATTCTTAAGGATGACTGCAATTTGATTTAGAAGTTCAGCATATTCCTGTCTCTTGAATTCCCTACGCTTTACCACATGATAGAATGTTAGCATTCGCATATATTTTTCATGTGCTCTTGTTGAGCCTGACAGTTCCAGCTCATTTCTCATCGCCACATACATATTTTGATAAATAGTATATCTTTTCGAGGATTTACTATGAATTGCATCCGAAATAGCCGGATGCATCACGACTCCGTCACATTCCAAATAGATCCATCCTCTATGAAATAAAATTTCAAATTCCTCCTGCGTTTTTCCTACTTTCCATTGTATTAATTCATCTACGCTTATCGGTTCTATCGGAAGCAGGGACAGCCGATAAAGAATTTGTTTGTATGTATTTGATAACTTCGACAATGAAAAAATGCGATTTAAATGTTCAATTAGGATTTTATTATATTCTTCATATATAACATTCTCTTTCATTTCTGGAAGTTCAAATCCCGTGCTTCTTAATTGTTGAACCATCTCTTCCAGGTTAAATCTGCTACTTTGAGCAGTTTTGGCAATTAGCTCTATGCTCAGTGGGTGGCCTTTTGCTAAATTATAGATTTCATGAAAACAATCTTCATTCTTCTCCCCTAAATAGAAAGTGTAAAACAATTCTTTGGCCCACTTCTCATCCAAAGCCCCGATATTGATTGATTTTAAACTGTCGAACTGTATTCTGCTGGTAATCACTAATTTGCAGTTCAAGTCAAAGAGTTGTTTCAGCTTCGGATCTTCTGCCATCAAGTTATCTACGTTGTCCACAAACAGTAGTAATTTATCCCCAAGAGATTGTAAATATCCAAGTGTATCATAATATGCCCGTTCCGGCGACTCCTGGTCCTTTTCGCAGAGAACCTGTTCATAAAATGTCTGCACCAGATTGCCACGATAGGTAAGCCATCCTATATATTCAATTCCTTCAATAACACCCTCTACATAACAGGAATGAAATAAATATTTACAAATTTCTGTCTTTCCAATTCCGCCAATTCCATTCAATAAACCTATCTTTTCATTTTGCCGCAGTATTTGGATCAACTGATCCAATTCTCCTTTTCTGCTTTCTTTATGAAAAGAGCTCTTGGGTCTTTTTGTTTCTCTCGAAATCAATTGTCTTGGCTGTTTTTCCTGGTTTTTTCCCGTAAGTTCTTCTATCCGCATATAAATATCTAATACAGATTTCACCAGTATCTCTGTGGATGCCTGTGGTTGCCCTCCTAACTGTCGGATCCAATCTTTGAAAAACTGTTCTGCTCCTGCCAAGTACTCTTTTTTGCTATACTCTTTTACATCAAATGCAGATTGCTCGGTAAAGATTCTTTTTATCGTGTCTCTGCATTCGTCAATTTTCATGTTTTCCCAGTCAAGATTCTGCAATTCATAAGTCAAGACGGCTTCCTTTTGTTTCCAAACCGTTTGGATTCCGGATGCATTCAGACGATTTCCCATTTCCAATACGGCTTTTTGAATAACCTCCTGAAACTGTTTATTGATTTCTTTTTCCCCGAAAGGCTGCGTATTCCCAACTGATGTAACATATCCATATACTACTTCTGCCAATGACTGGCTAAGGGTTGTTAATACACTTTCGTATTTATCCTCAGATAACGTTGCATGCATATCAAAAATCATGAACAACATTTTTGCCATCAGAATCTTAATGTCCATGCCGATCCTCCTTGCCATTATTACAAGTCTCCAGATATTCTCTATTATGAATAAGACGTGATTTTCCACTTCTGTTCTACACACAAAAAGCATATCATTCCGCCCCCAATATTACAATAATGTGATTTTAGAATCTGTATTTCCAACATCGTTATCGTATGAACAAATAGACAAGCCTGATACTGTCATTCATAATTGGTAAAAAAGAGAAAAACAAAGACTATTATGGGAGGTTTTACTTATGATTACTTTAAGCAAATTCATTACAGAATATCTCAGCTATTGCGAATATCGAAAACGTCTGAATTTCAAGACTCTGAAATCATATCGGATCGACTTAAATCAGTATCTGGTATTTTGCGATAATTCTCTGGATTTTCTATCCAAAAACACATTGGATCTGTATATTACAGAGTTGCATAAACGGTACAAGCCCAAGTCCGTTAAGCGAAAAATTGCAAGCTTGAAAGCCTTTTTTCACTACCTGGAATATACAGAGTTTTTAGAGCAGAATCCTTTCGACAAATTGGATGTGCATTTCCGCGAAGCCAAACTCCTCCCCAAAACCATTCCTTTTTATTCCATCCAGAAGTTCCTGTCTGTACTCTATGAGCAGAAGAATTTAGCAGTTTCTGCCTATCAATTGAGATGTTGTCTACGGGATATTGCCACGATCGAGTTGTTATTTGCTACAGGAATGCGTATTTCCGAATTATGTTCCCTGCATCCGTCAGATATTGATCTGGAGAATAATACTGTATTGATATATGGAAAAGGGGCAAAAGAACGTATCCTGCAGATTGGAAACCCTGAAGTCATCGTTGCTTTAAAAGCATATCAAGATTCATTTAAAGAAGATATTTCTAACTGTGGATACTTCTTTGTTAACAAGCAAAAACATAAATTATCTGACCAATCCGTCCGCTTTATGATCAACCGCTATGCCAACCTTGCAGGAATAGAGCAGCATATTACCCCCCATATGTTTCGCCATTCTTTTGCCACTCTTCTATTAGAGCAGGATGTCGACATTCGTTATATTCAGAAAATGCTTGGACATAGCTCTATCAGCACAACAGAAATCTATACTCATGTGTCCAGCGCTAAGCAGAAGGATATTCTGGTGAATAAACATCCGAGGAATTTTATGGTAGTTAATGACGGATAATTCTTAGTTATCCGTCAGATATACGGAGGAATGTTGTAGGAGGATTGCATTATGCATGATGATAAAATATTGGTTTTTTTAAGTAGACCCAATCCGTTTCTTGATTCTCATCAATATTTCATATTGAAATTACAAGAGCACTTTGAAAAATATAATATTCAAACGGTAACTCTACAAGCTGATAATTATGATTTAACAGATTCAATAAATTATCTAAAAGGTATGATTAAGCAATGCTACGGAATTGCTATTATCGGTTTTAAGCAAATATTTATAGAAACTGGCAGTAAGAAAAAAGGAGGTCGAAAAGATTCTGCATTTTACTATCCAGTCGAAACAGATATGTCAGGTCAAGCCTTAACAAGTCCTTTTTGTCATATTGAAGGAACAATTGGATTGCTTAACGACCTTCCATTGTTAGTAATTAACGAAGAAGGAGTACGAGAAGAAGGAATACTCCAAGGCGGCAGGTTCTGTGTTAAAACAAATCAATTTAAATTGTCATCTATTGATTCTTTTTTTGATGATAAAACCGTAGAACAACAAATTGCCGTATGGATAGGGAAAGTAACGGAGTATTACCTGTTTTTAAATTTAAAAAAAATATAAATTCTTATATATATTTCTTGATGTTGTCGATACTTTGCTTGAGAGTATTTATTCCTGCTATTAATGTGCTTTTTTGGCGCTTTGTAATATCATTGTCATTTTGAATACGAGCAAGTATTTTTTCGGTGTCTGTATACTCATCGGCAATAATAGCTTTAAGATCAATTACATTATATTTATAATAAAGGTATTCATCATAACTTCCATTGTTCTTGACATTTACATTTATATTTAAATATAATTTTGCAAAATGTTTGGCTGTATAATAATATTCTCTTATTACATTTTGGTCTTCGGTAATTTCACATATTCTTAATAGCAATGCACAATAGTTGCGAGGACAATACAAATTCTTTTTACAAAAACACGCACCTATCCCGTAATATTTCAATGCAGAATAGTAGTAGGCAGAATCACCTGATAAATTATAAGCGCGTAAACAAATTGCCGCCAATCTGCCATATAAATATTCGGATGTAGAATTTTCCAAATCTGTATTTTGCTTAATAAGATTAATGCATTCTATCAAAGCTTTACAACTATTATTTTTTTCAGCAATTTTATATTTTGCCAAAACCAAAAGAAGAAGATTTTCTTCCGAGGGATCTGTAGCATATAAGTTATTCAATATTACCAAGGCATCCTCAAAATTATTATCATCTAATAAAGCACGAGCGCTTTTATATAATTCATATATTGTATTATTTGACGCTTTATCATTAACATAGACATGATTTTCATTTAATGCACGGTATATAGGGTTATCAGGGACATTGGTATCATCGTTTATTGCAAAATCGAGAAAGTTATTTAATTGTTTTTTGGTTTGACAAATTACATCTTCTTTTAAAAATGTTCCATTATGTTCATAAAAAATAATTGGAACATATGCTATATCAAAAAATTTAAACTCTTTTTCTTTCTCTTTTGCACATAATAATATTGTTGATCTTGGTTTCAATGCATGCCTTGCCCCTAATTCATATATTGCATTTACATTCATTGTACTGATATCTGCGATTACAATATCTGACCCATTAAGACAAGTTACAAATTTATAATCAATAGATATTGTACCAGAAATTTCATCGCATCTATAAGCATTATACGTGCTTTCCTTATAAAGAGGAAATGGAATTAGCTCATTCTCTATTATGCATGGTTTAATAATTTTTTCATAGGCTAAATCTAAATTTAAATTATTTTTTACGCCATAGCCCATTATAACAAAACATGTTTTACTCATTAGTGTTCACCAAATATCTATTCATAATAAAGTATTATTTTGTAATACAGAATACACGATTCTTCCGTATATCTGACGGATAACTAAGAATTATCCCTTGTTTGTACAATACCCTTTCATAATTCAACCCCACAAGTTCTCATATAAAAGGGGGCCTTGGCTTATACAAGTACCCTTTATATTATACTATATAAAGTTCAACATAATCGTTCGTTTTATCGAAATTATGCCTCGTTTTATCGAGCTATCTATTTTACACCTGTGTCCCAATTTTCTGTAACCTTTTCTATTATGGTCTTGGCACATTGCTTCCACGTAAATCCACAGTTCTTTAGTCTTTCCCTCAATTCAATTGTTTTGTTTTTGGCATCTTGCTGATACCTGAATACACTATAGATTGCGTTACTGGTATTTTCTAAATCAGTATCAGAATAATAGGGATAATCTCTTTTTCCTTGTATATCGACACCATATACATAGTTATCTAACCTAAGTTCTTCCAAACTTTTATAAAAGCCACTCCTTTTTGAAACAATTAAAGGCACTCCTGCGGAAACAGCTTCTAACGCAGTTAATCCGAAACCTTCTCTTAATGATAGAACTAAACATAGAGAAAACTCTGAGAGTTTTGTAAGCAATTGTTTTCTATTTTCCATATACGGTACTATAGAAACTGCATAGACCTTATCCGAGTACTGTTTCAACAATTCTTCCATTTCCTTATCAACAGAATTATCATCTCCATTTTTACCGTATATTTTCATAATTGTTTCTTCCTCTCTGCAGTATTTTTTTTAAAGTCCGCCCACGCAGCGAGTGCCAAATATGTTTCTTTAATGATTGTATTATTTTTCTTTAATCCCTTGCCTTGTTCAATTCTTCCAAAAGTAACTACTTTAAATGTATTATTAATATTCTTTCTAGGTTCAACCTCCGATACCCCCGGATAAATTCTAAAAACAGGTACTTCATCTCCAACAATGTCCTGTGCCGACTTCTCGAGGGTCGCACCATTAGCAAAAACCATATCTGCCTGTTGTAGTATTTCTCTTTGCAGATTTTCCTTGGCTTCGCTTACTTCACAATCCATATTTAAAATAGGATAATACTCTGCATAGGCCATATGATGTATGATGATACATTTACTATTTAAAAATCTTTTTTTGCATTTTATAGCCATCTCCCCTGTTTGCACATCATGACCCACAAAAATGATTTTTGAATCCTTACAAGTTATATTCTTAATTTTTTTAGCAATTATCTTTTCATTATTATTTTCTTTTGAAATATATAATATTTCAATACCATTTTCAGTAGTCTGCCTCTCTTTATCGGCACTTACATTTTGAACCACACACACTACTTTACTGTGCGCCAATCTACTCATTGCTTCGCAAAGCAGCTTGTTAAATACATTTATTCCTCCTTTTGAATATCCCCAGTCATCTATTATAAAAACAAATGTGTAATTTTCCGTTACACTTCCTCCGTCTTCTTTTGCTGCTTTCTCTTCTTTGTCTTTTTTCACCTCACCAATTGTAAAATCATCTGACATCCATTGTGATAGTCTCTTTAAATTCTTCTCATATTCCTTTCTGTCAGCTATGTATTCCTCTTTTTTCTCTAAATATTCTTCACTATTTAAATTCAGCCGGTGTTTTCTCCGCTCATAGTTCTCAAGTTTTTTTCTTATGTCTTTATTGCAAATCAGATTTTTACAACTTTTATAATCTCTTTCGGATGCTAAAAATTCACAAAGAAGATTTTTGCACTCAGGGGATTGCTCATTTGCGTATTTCAAAATTGCTTCTTCTAAATCAAATATTGCTTTTACTTTGTTATCGTCCATTTTCCTACTGGAATTTTCAATTAAATCATCGATTTGTTTCGATTTATAAATGAAATCTCTTAGCAATGAATATATCCCTTCCTCATCTTTCAGCCGTATATATTTAGTCTGTCGCAAATAGACATTATATACAAACAATCCCGGCAAATCGCATTCCCTTATTTCATTTTTTTCAATGAATTCAGTAATAGATTGTGTATGCAGTTCTTTCCAATTGTACGATTGAAAATGGTGGCAAAGGTATTCGAAATCTCCTACATTGTCCCTAAATGTGTCTTTTCCAACTATCCTTGCAAACGGGCACATCCTTCCTCTATATGGTTCCTGATGCGGAAATTTATAAAATGAGTTATCCCGTATATGAATACTGGCTGAAAAAACAAATGCAATTCTATTATTTGTTAAATCATTTAGACTTGCCCAGCAATTTTCTATTTCATTATAAATTTTTTCAGCTTCCGCTTTTCTGCCAATGAACATTATTACCCATTTATATCCACCATATGTAGCCCGCTCTACAATCAAGTCAAAATACTCCGCCAAAGAAAGTTGTGTTACTATCATTTTATTTTCTCCTTTTACAGGTTTTCAATTTTGTAGTTCATAAAATAATTTTAGCAGACTCCGAATGACTTAGACAAATATTTTTGTCTTTAAAAGGCACCGATATTCCACCGATGCCTTCCCTACAACGCAATATGTAGCTTCTTCTCCACTATTTTCCGGGCCGCCTCTGCACAGTCCAATGTAATCTCCCGATTGTCTATATCGTAGATTTCAGTTCCGAGGATTTTGATGATTCCATTGTTGCCGGCATGCAATATTGGCAGTAATTCCTCTGCTTCTGCTGCGATCCCTTCATTGTATAATGCCTGTACCAGTTTGGGGGTGCTGAACAGAATAACGCGTTTTCCCCGGTATCTCCGGTTCACCCGTCTGAAAGAGGCATCTATTTTACCTGCGGCGCCTTTATCATCTGTAATTACGCAAAATTTTCCCTCTTCTTCCGGCAATTTCACAAGAACATGCAGGCATACCGCAAGCATTTCTTCCCCAAGGTTGTCTCCTGTTTCCTTTTTTTTTCGCACCCCGGAGAAAAAACGCGTGTAAAAGTCCTGAGTGTTTTTGCTTTTCTCTTCTACTATATTTCGAAGTCCCTCATCTTCAAGAAGTGTCTTTGCTATTGTACTTACCGGACTGTTGATCATCCGGATTGCCCAGATCAGGTAATTATTCACCTGTTGTCTGGAAGAAAAGCAGCTCTCCATAATATCCTGCAATTCTTCCTCATAAATAACATACAACGCTATTCCATAATCAGCGATCTTTTTTACATATCTGACATAACACTCTTCCAGACTATGGCTCTGTGAAGCCAGTTCCATAAGAATGCATCTGGTGATCACTATGATTCCATCCTGCTGTCGTATATATTCCAATATTTTTTCGGCATCCTGTTCCTTAAGATTTGCATGATAGCGAAAAGAACAGGCATCATAGAAAAAGCATTTCTTTGACAAAAAAATGCTCTGTACAAGACTGCCCCTATTCACATATGGAGCTATGTTCCCCCAGTTTTCCGGAATTTCCGAATACCCCTTTATCATTTATGTTCCCCCTTTATTTCTCTGTAAAGAGAGTTCATATTTTGAAGAACCATCCGGAGTGTTCTTTCGTTCAGATATCCCTCCTGAAGGTATTCCATTCCCATACGTTTCACTACACGTTCCACAGCAATATAATCATCCTTATTGCTGGCATCTAATATACTGCTGTCCAGCCACAGGTTTTCTATTTTTTCCCGAATGGATGCCTTATCCAGTTCCATCAACTGCTGCGTAAGCATACCGGATTCTGTCAGACCCAGCTCATAGCACCGGACCAGTGCCGCCATATAAGGTACCTGATAATAGTTCATCAAACGGATCAGCGTATCCATTTCATTATTATCCGATTGGGCCCTGAATACACGATACATCTGCCGGAAACTGCTCTCAGGCATCAGAAGCATTCCTGCAAAAATATTGGCTTCATATTCCTCTTCATGTTCAAAATAGTCATCCGCAAATTCTGCTTTTGCTTTAAATTCATTCTGAGGATAAAATGCATGATAAATCTCATGACAGATTGCAAAATTCGCATTTACCCGGGATAATGATGTATTGATCAAAATATATCCCAATGCATCTCCATGGTAGCACAGTGCCCCGATTTCTTCATCCGCAAACGGTATTTCCAGTACAATGTACCCTCTTTGGCGCAATGCAGGCCGGACGATCTGGAGAATATTCAGCATGTCTTTGTCTTCACTGATTCCGGTAAAAGAATAGAACTTTGCAACTTTACTGTCCATCTGTGTTCTGTTTTTTTCACTATATTCTATTATTTTCCGTAATCTGTCGATGTTCATATAATAAATACTACCTCGATATGTTTAAGAATCTTCCCTTTGCACTCATTACTTCGTCTATATTTTCTAATAATTTCAATAAAGTATTTGCTATCTTTTCCTGTTCCTTTGCAGGCTCTCCTGCATAAAACGTGACTTTTTCCGGCTCCTGCTCATACATTTGCGGAACTGGAAACGGATCCCGTAAAAAATATTCCGTATTCTCACCCAAAGCAGCAGATATTTTCTCCATATCCGTTCCGGTAATGTCTTGTACTCCGTTCAAAATTCTGGACATCTTCTTGGCATCAATCCCTGTCTTCATGCTAAGATAAGTCTGTTTGATTTTCCTTGCATCTAAGTACAAATTCAGGTTCTCGATATATTTGGTCATATGTTCCAGTCCTCTCCGTTATTTATGGTATGATAAGCTCAAAAATCCATGCTATCACACTCTATATCATGTCCGGTGTCCTATTTATTATACACTTTTTGTTAGGCAATGCAACATTTTTATCTCATTATATGAGTTTTCTATATGGTTTTATTACTTACATTGTCCATATTTTACATTTTTGTCATTATTTAATCTTATTATATGACTTTATTCTCCCGCCATCCCGGCTACCACCGTCACAGATTCCTTCCCATAATACTCCGCGCAGGCCATATTTACCCACACATAGCCATTCTCGGGCTGCAGATCGGTATACATGAGCAGTTCCACATAATTCAGCGGTCGGAATACCGGATTTTTCACGGAATCATCCTTCAGCACCGCGATCCGCTCTTCCCAGCCGGCGCCGTAGGCCTGTGCCCAGCCGTTTCTCCACATGCGGTAGGCACGGTAACTGGTGGTGCTCTGGACATTGCCAAACAGAACGACTGCTGCCAGAAGTGCCCCCGTCACTGCAAAATAACGCAGGAGGTATTTCTGTGCCAACAGGTCTGCCTTTTCGCTCTTTTCCGCTTTCAGAACCCGCTTTGCGATCCAGCCGCACCAGTACAGTACATTGGCCACCATCCACAGCACATAAAAATACCACAGGATAGCGCCCTGCCTTCCGCCGCCCATGGTACCGTCCACGTAGATCGTTGCAGTAGCCTGGGAGGCGTATACTCCGAAAGTCAGCGCAGTAAACAGGCCGGGGAAGCGAAACTCATAGTTCATTTTTCTGACCGCTTTCCAGAAGAAAGGGATCAGCAGAACCAGTAACAGCAGGACCTTCAGATTCGTCCAGCTGATAATATTCAGAAAAGTTCTCTCCAGGGACAGCCAGATGGCCATCAACGGGGAATTGGCTGTGCTGCCGCCAAAATTGCCGTTGAGTCTGGTGGCTGTCAGCGGAGAAGTCACACACATCAATACGCTGAGTGTCTCTAACAGTGTCACGATCCAGGTCCGGCGGAAAGCATCTTTACGGCAGATCAGGAATAAGATCTGCAGACAGATCAACAGGCACATGGTGGATACGCTGGTGGAAAAATTGTTGCCACCCACCAGAATCGCCAGCAGGCAGGCCAGCACGGTAAGCACGACCCGCTTTGCCTTGCCGGTCTCGCGAAGCGCAATTTCCAGATACAGTGTCAGCAGGACCAGTGACAAGCTATACACAAAAGTGTAATTCACCGAACCGTTATACCAATAAAAGCTTTCCTCCGGATAGGGGCAGTAAAGCACCTGGAGAATTGCCATGGGAATACCGATGGGCAGGATCAGCCAGCGGTTCTCCTTTGCTTGGCCCGCAATGCATTCTCTGAGCAGCAGGAACTGGGACAGGATCACGGAACCGATCATCAGATAGGGGGTGATCCGGTAAAAATGTTCTCCAAATGCCGCAGGCTGCAAAGCCGACAGAATCAGTATGGAAAATCTGGCTTCCCACACATTTTGTGCCAATGTCTGGTATATCGCATGAAATACACCGGCGATTCCTTCTCCGGCCTGCATTGCCCGGTACATATATTTTCCGAAAGACCAGTCATCTGCAGAGGGATAATCGTATTTTGCGATCGTAAACAGCGGCCACAGGATCACCGCCAGTGCCAGGATCCACGCGATGTGGATCAATATCATTTTCTTTCGTTCTGTCAGTTTCATTGGTATAAAATATCCTTTCTTACAATAGATCCGGTGTCCAGTCCATATCTACATCACTTCCGCCGCTGTCTCCACCGGAACTGCCGCTGTCACTGCTTCCGCTATCGTTGCTGCCAGAATCACTACTGCCGGAATCACTGCTGCCGCTGTCATCATCGTCGTCATCGTCATCATCCTGCGCAGGTTCCGGGGTCGGAGCCGGTGTGGGCGCAGGGGTCGGAGTGACTGCAGGCTTTGTCGCAGCAGGTTTGGTCGTTGGCTTTGGCGTGGTGCCGGGATTCTGGGTGGCTGCAGGTTTCTGAATACTTCCACCGGTCTTGTCTCCCGACACGGTTCCGCTGCCGGTGATCGTCTGCCCATCGTTACCGGCTGTACTGTTGCCATCTGCACTGCCGGTGATTTTGCCGGTAATGCTTCCTGTGATGCTTCCGGATGCAGTGGTATCATGTTTTTCTTCATAAGCCGCAAAAGGATCCTGTTTTGCCATTTCTCTGACCGCACCGGCGCTGACCCAGTATTTTCCGTCAAACCATTGTACTTCTCCGTCAAAAATACGGATCTGCGGGGTATCACTGTCTATGGCACCCGTGGTGTTGTCCGCTGCGTTGCCTTTCTCTCCGCCGTCCGTGGCGGCACCGGTTCCCTCTGCTGTATTTGCATTGTCCTCTGCTGTCATATCTTCTGTCACCTCATAGGACGTGTATTCCGGACGGGTCTCCAGTCCGATCATTTCCCCGCAAAAACGATACTCCTCTGCGGTAATATCCCCGCCGATTCCCTGCCACAGGCAGTTCTCACCGGTAGCATCATAGGCATAGAGGATCAGATCCGTATAATCTGTTCCCTCCAGCAGTTTTTTCTTGATTTCTTCGGAGGGCTGCTCTGTCAGGATCTTTCCTTCGGAATCAAAACTTCCCGTGTAAGTGATATATTCCATACCCTCCCGGTTGCTCCAGAGGGAATAGACATCCAGCGCACCTTCTCCGGTATGGACATCACAGGTATAGTCTCCCGTGAGCACACCGCCCTGCATGGTTCCCTGTTCATGGGTAATGCTCCCGGTAGCGCTGTCCACGCTCCAGGCTTCGAAGGTACCGTTCCAGTCCTTCATGGTTTCCGGTGTATCTGCCAGAGGCGCTGTTGTATCCGAAATCTCTGTCGTTGTATTTTCCCGGGCTCTGGCTTCTGTGGTTCCCGTTTCCTGTGTGGCATCGGGATTCTCAGTTTCTGCCGGATCCGCGATGTTCTCGTCCGCACCGGCCGCTGTCACTGTTACCAGCCGGATCGTTGCACCCTCCTGGCTCAGGAATCGTTTCGTGTCGTTTCCGGTATACCACACCCTGGAGAAGCATTGTCCCTCTTCCGTATAGCCGGTCTGTACATAGAGCAGAGGCTGACTGTCTCTTTCCAGATAGTAGTTTCGCTGTCCTTCTTTCAGTTTGGGCATCATGGTGGTGAACCAGTCCTCGCTGTCGATGAGATTCACGCTCTCACTCAGATACTCGGTCAGCTCCAGATCATTTTGCATTTCCTGTGCACGGCTGCGGATCCCCTCTGTCTCTTCCTCCAGATTCACGCTGAGCTCCTGTAGAGCAGCAAATGCTTCCTCATCCGCATAGAGCCGGTAATCCTGTTCCAGCATATCCCGCTGTTTGCGGATGTATCCCGCTCTGTTGTAGGCATCGGCCAATGACAGATAATCCTCCTGGGTAAACTCTCCTTTATTATATTTTGTCTCCAGATTGAGAATCTCCAGCTCCAGCTCTGAGAGCATCGGCTGTGCCTCTACGGGAGTCACGGCATCCTTCGCATTTTCATCACTGCCATCTCCGCAGGCCGTCAGGGATGTTACCAGAACAGCGCTCATGGCCAGTGCCAGAAATCTTGTTGCTTTTCTTTTCATCTTTTTGTCCTATCTGTTTTTCATTCTTAACTATTGTGCATCACTGATCAGTTTTCGCAGGAAAGCATCCGCCTCCGAGCCCTGTGCATAGGTTCCCATGTTCAGGACCTGCTGTGCCAGAGCATAGATGCTGCGGGCCTGCACCGGACCGTAGATGGTAATGTCCTTGCCATCCTTGTTCAGGATGATGTATCCGCGGAATGCATATTCCACCTTATACTGGTTTGCCGGAAGGCCGACCAGTACGGAAGTGAACCGGTATCTGCCACTCACGGTCTCATAAATACTGTCCTGATGGGTGCCGTTGGCATTCGTACCGTAAGCCAGTCCGCTGATGACTTTTTCGCCGCCTTTGATCATGGGATAGCTTGTCCGGTTGGCATTGTTCATGACCAGTGTTCCGTATTCCTTCAGATGATAACCGTTCACACCATTTCCCAGCAGTTGTGCTCTGAGGTCCGTACTGATACCGGTCTTAAAGCGGATTCCCGCTTTTCCGGTAATCCGGATGGAAAATCCATGGTAGGTCAGCAGATCCGTAAGTCCCGGCTGTTCTGTGGCCACATAGGCATTGTTACGATATTCCAGGGTCCAGACATACATGCCGATGGGCGCTCCGTTCTCATTATACCGGTACACGACCGCCGACTGGGCATTTCCGTTCGGCAGTTTGACGATACGGCGGTTATTCCGCACCTGTGGTGTATAGGCAATACCGTCCACGTAGATCGTGGAAGCATCGTAACCCGACGGTACCTGCAATACCACATTGGTAGAGGAGGTCGGCATCGGGCAGGGGCTGGACGGCATATTTTCATAGACCGGAATCTTGAAGACAAAGGTATTCTCCAGTGCTCCTGCACTTTCGTACAGTTTCTTCATGCTCAGTGCCTCGCTGGTGGGTGCTGAGATGTTCTGCATATACTGATGGGTATATACCGGATTGCTGGCAGTGGGGGATACATTGAATTTCTGTAAATACAGGGTATCCTGGCCCTTACGTATGTAGCCTGCGGAGATTACTTCCGCTCCTCCAAGGATCGAGTAGTAGGCTCCATGCCAGTCATGATCTTTGGCATAATTCAATCCATTGCGGATCACTTCTTCGTTGGTACTGCCGGAAGCTCCCACATTGAAATAATTGTAATAATGTTCATAACCGGGATAGGTGCCGGAGATCAGCGGAGATGTCCCCTCTCCCTGCTCCTGCAGTACTCTGGCTGCCAGATGGAACGGGCTGACCTGCCGGTTCTCCTCCGCACCGATGGACCAGAAAATATGGTAGAATTTCATTGAGGTCTCCGGTGCGTTCTGACTGCTGTTCATGAAAGTTCCCTCGAGGAAATTCTTTACCGCTTCTTCCGTATGATAGCTTGCGTTGTAGGTCAGCTGTTCAAACTGGAAAATGGCATTCTCCTGCAGGGAATTTCTGGGGTCCATGTATAATTTCAGTACATCTTCCGAAGCGAAATACCAGTTGGGGCTGTGCTGTCCTTCCTTGCAATAATCCCCGTAACTCTTATAGACCAGACTTTTTCCGCCCTGCAGTTCGTTGTTGACTACGGTCTGGAAATCCAGTCCGGTATTCTGTCGTACAAAGGTCCAGTTGGGATGTTTCTGTTTCAAAGCCTGCAATGCCGGCCGGTAGCTCTCCGGAAACTGCTCGATGTCCGCATAGACACCGGTGGCATTTTCCTCTGCCAGCATAACCGCCGCTCCGGGATTCATGCCGTACAGTTCTTCCCATTCCAGAAAACGTTCATCCGAGCATGCCAGATAATCCCGGGGGATATATCCCTCGTAGACCTTGCCCTTTACCTCGGCGGATACTTTTTCCCAGACCTGATAGTCTTCATCCACCGTCACATCCCGGATCTCCACCATCTGTCCACTGGGCACGGTGACCACTTTTGTGCTGTCTTCCGCCGCTTCCGCACGGATCGTCAGATCATCGCACAGATAAACCAGTGCCATGACTTCCCGGTCTTCTACGATATTCTGCAAAGCCCCTCGTGCTTCTTCGATCCATGCCTGATCTTCTTCATCCAATGCATGCGTCTGATAGGTATTTCCCTCGTAGGTGAATATAAATGCCGCCAGGAGAATTGCTCCCAGAAATGCCAATTTTCTCTTCATGTAACGTGACTCATTCCTTATTCTATGGTTGCTGTGTTGCCCGTTCTATCCTGCCTCTACGTCGGGCATCACTCTATGTGCTTCAGTTTCTTATGCAGTACCCGGATTCCCTTCGGTGCAATGGCAAACAGTGTATGATAACATTTGTTCTTTTTGGTAAGCCAGGGATTTTTCATGGCTCTCCACCAGCCGTGACGCAAGTCACGCACCACCCTGCGGTAGAATGCGTTGTCCCCGGTCATCTGGGCGATAGGGATGTGCAGCAGATAATCCAGCCGCTGGAAGATCCCGAACCGGAATGCGATTTCCGACAGCTCCGGATTTTTTTTATCCACCAGTGCAAGCACCATGTCCGCATTGTCGATATTGTCGGCGAATACTCTGGAGAACCGGTTCTTGTCTCTGGTATTGCTGTCCGGACGATAAAATACATGATACGCCTGTCCGGGAATGCATGCAATCCCCGGAACTGCACTTTCCTCCCGGGTCAGCATTTTTACTAATAAATGAAAATCTTCATTCAGTGCCCCCACCGGAAATTGTTCTATGGTAAACAGGTCCTTCCGCAAAAGCTTGGTACAGAAGGAGCAGTCTCCGCGGTGCATCAGAAGTTCCTTCAGAAAACCTTCTGCCGGGATCACCTGTTCCGTTGCCACCGGCTCGCAGATATTCGGTAAAATATTGCCGTCTTTGTCGATTTCATCTCTGCCGACCTGCGCTACGGGCATTCCGGTCTTTTCGATTGCCCCGTACAGCCGCTCATACATATCCGCATCCACGTAGTCATCGCTGTCCACAAAGCCCACATATTCTCCCCCGGCCTGCTGTAATCCGAAATTCCGGGCGGAAGAAGGCCCGCCGTTCTTTTTATGGAAGACGCGGATTCTCTCATCCTCCGCTGCCAGCCGGTCACATAATGCCGGTGTCTCATCCGTGGAACCATCATCGATCAGCAAAATCTCCAGATTTTCGTATGTCTGTGTCCGCAGACTTTCCACGCAGCGGGGCAGATACGGTATGATATTGTACACCGGCACGATCACACTGATCAGCGGTTGCTTGGTTACATTACTGTTCACTGTTTATTCTCCTATACATAGACCGCTCCGGGATTACAGGGGCCGGAGAGCAGGGGCCGTCATTCCATAATTGTGGAATCACCGGGGCAGGTGTTGTGATGTCCTGCATCACATCCTGGCCGGCATCCGGCATTTCCTGTTCTTCTGACATTTCTGGCAAGAACTTCATTTTCCGGCACAGTTCGATCAATCTTTCCGCAGCCGTCCGGGCATTCCATTCCCCGGCAATGGTCTGCTGTGCGTTTTCTCCCAGTCTGCGGCGCTCTCCGGGATCCCTGAGAAGCCGTTCCACAGTCAGAAATAATTCCTGTTCCTCACCGTCCCGGTACATCCTGCCGTTTTCTCCCTGACGGATCAGCCAGGGAGCCGCTCCGATCATATGATCTGCCACCACCGCACAGCCGCTGTTCATGGCTTCATTCACCACTGCCCCCCAGCCTTCTTTGCGGTCACTGGTGACCAGATAGATTTCTGACTTTTCCATGGCCGCCCGGACTTCTTCCGGGCCTTGAAAACCGGGAAAGGTGATCACGTCGGTCACTCCGAGTTCCTCTGCCAGGCGATGCGTCTCTTCCTCCAGTTCCCCTCCGCCGATCATGGTAATATGAAACGTATTTTCTTCCAGATGTTCTTTTAAATAAGATGCTGTTTTCACCACCAGCTCCGGATGCTTCCAGTCGATCATCCGGGCCGCCCACAGAATACTGCCCGGTTCTTTGTGATTGAAGGGCTGCCCTGCCTCGTAATGCCTGGTCTCCGGGAAATAGCCGAAGCGCAGCATTTTGCCGGGGTAGGCATGGATCAAGTGATAATCGCAAGGCACATAGGCTCCTGCGCACAGGAAATACACCGGTGCCTTACGGTATCTGGTGTGATCCTTGTATTTTTGCAACAGGCCTCTCGGAGAAACAGCCTTCCATTGCCCTTCCTTATATAAGCGTTCATTATAACGGAAGATCGGTTTTCCGGCAGTCAGTCTCTCCTGAATATAGCTTTCGTCATCGCATCCGCCGAAGATCACCACATCCGCGGTAAACAATAGTTTCTCAAAATCTTCCGCACCTGTGACGGCGTTGCTGTTCGACTCAGAGCCGGGCGTTTTCTCCCCCCCAGACTTATGTGCACACGAATTCTTCGCAGCGTAGCGCACGTAGGGACGTTCCTCGGCCTGCCAGCCCATCTTCACCCGCTCTTCTTCCATGGGCTGTGTCTGCAGGAAACAGAAATCTCCCTCCAGCAATTCATACAGAGCATCACAGAAGGGCAGCTGATGATGATTAAAATAGTTTGAGACAAATATCAGCTTCATTCCTTCCTCCCTGCTATGTTTGCATAGATTTCCTGCAATTTTGCGAAATTCTGCTCTTTATCATGGGTTTTTCTTGCATGTTCTCTTGCATTTTTTGAGTATTCCAGCATTTTCTCCGGAGAACTCCACATTTCGATAACAGAATTTGCCATGGAATTTACAATATTTTCCAATTCTTCTGTTTTTGTCGTTTTATAATTTTGCGTGTTATTTTTGCTTTCAGAAGCATCTGACGCATATTTGTCATTTTCAGCCACTTCCGACAGCTGATGTCCCCGGCACCACAGACCGTCCCTTCCGCCATCAAACAGGCTGGGGATTCCCCCTACCTCCGTGCTGATGCAGGGAACTCCCAGAAGCATGGCCTCTCCCAGGGAATTCGGTGAATTTTCCAGAGAGGAACAACACAGGAACAGATGACTTTTCAGAAATCTTTCCTTCATTTCTTCTCCGGTCAGTTTTCCGAGGAAGTGTACCCTGTCCTCCAGCTGTCCTTCCCGGATCAGTCTGCGCAGGTAACGGCCATATGCCGATATTTTCAGCTTTTCCTTCGGCGTCCGGTATGCCGTCAGATCATTTCCTGCCACATACACCTGTACCCGGGGATATTTCTCCCGGATCTGTGGCAAGGCCTGCAGCAGATAGTGCAGTCCTTTCAGAGGATAATCCGCCTGACTGACGAAAATGGAATAGGGTTCACAGTGCTCCGGCTGCCATTGTCCTTCATAAAAGGAAGCCCGCAGGGTCTCATTCATCGTATAATAATGTGCCTTGGGATTCCACGCGGTAGTCACTGCCCTGTCCCAGGCGGTTCTTCCGGTGATATTGCCGGCAAGTTCTATTGCTTCCCTCTCCATTACACCTCTGCGGGCAAATTTTTCCTGCTGGCTGCGCAGGGTATCCTTCTTCACCAGATCCCGGAAAGTGGTCTTGTGGATCTCCGATTCCGGCATATCGGCAAAATATGCCTCCGCACACAACGTACAGATTCCCTGAATTCCCACCAGTATCTTCTCCTTGTGGGGAAACACCCGGCATACTGCCAGTGTGTGTGGATATTCCGTGCCGAAACAGTGGATCACATCCGGCGAAAAGTCTTCCGTGATCCGATGTAGTTCTTCTTCCAGCAACGGCTGATATCTGTCGGGGTGTACGGTGTCTTCGTGGAATCCATAACATGTGATATTATATGTTTCAGCATCTGTATTTGTCTGTAAATGCTCCCGGTCTTCTTTTTCCCGTGGCATTGCTATCTGCAGTCTCCAGGGCACCTCCGTATCTGCCGGCACCGGGAATGCCACAGCCAGCTCCAGGTCACTGGAATTCTCCGCAGCCACCTGTTCCAGCAGGCCGGACAGCCAGCCCTCTTTATTCGATGCTTCTTTATGCAATGCCCCGGCAATGGCCGGAAGCATGATATTGCAGACCCACAGCACTTTCATAAATTAAATCCTCTTTTAATTAAAGATCCAGTTTAGATACGGAAGCAGCCGTATCTCCACATCATACATTCCCCGCAACAGCATTACGAAATACAATAGATATGCTGCAACAACGCCAATAATACACAGGGTTCGGAACCATCCCTTTCTGGCATCCTTCAGCACACCCGGAATCAGGAAAATCTGGCTTTGGATCAGGTAATATGCCACTCGGGATACTTCCGGGATAAAGGAGCCGCAGGAATAGAGCACCAGTCCCGCCAGATTCAGATAGAAGTAATAACGGTTTCTGCGATTTTCCTGAACGCTGTCCTTCCAATAGATCAGGCACAGTATCAGCACTGCCAGGCATTTGGCGATGTTGACATAGGATAACTGTCCGTTGTCGAACATGGAATCCTTGTAATAGGGATAGAACCGGAATATAATATTCCGGTACACATCCTGTCCGAAGATCAGAGATAAGATCAGTAATACGCCAACCGCATAGTGCCACTTTTTCAGCCGGATCCGGGACAAGAGATCTATCACAATATATGCCGGGAGGACCAGCAGTACCGATTTGTGGATCGTACAGCCCAGCAGCACCCAGAGAAGAAACTTCCCATATTCTCCCCGCAGCACATATTTCTGCGCATACATGGCCAGTGCCAGTGCGAAATAGTAACGTACTGAATTCATACTATTAAAGTAAAATCCCTGTGTCAATAACAGGAACAGGGAAAATACATACCAGTCCGCCTGATCATGCAGTGCCTTCAGGAAAAAGAAGACCGTAATCAGGGAAAAGAAGCCAAAGATCGGAAGATAAGATCCCTCTCCGAAAATCAGATGGAAAAATTTCACCAGATACACAAAACCGGTTTCGTAGGAGACATGCCTTCCTTGATCGATCAGCTGAAATTTCAGCCAGTAGACCCAGTAATCACCTCCCACAGCAATGCGGCAGGCAGAAACCCCGGCCAGGAGACAGAAGATGGCGAATTCCGCCACAGCATTGCACGCCTGCTGTCTGTCCGGCCCGGCCGCCATCAGATCCCCGGAGGTATTTCCACGAAAGGAGCGTCTGCCGGACAGATATTCTGTCGTATAGTCACGATTTTTTACCAGAAAACCGAATGCTACGGTAACAGCTGTCAATATGATATACACCAGTGCGCTCTTCTCCATGTGGAACCTCCTTTCTTTATGGCCTTTTTTCCAAAAAGCAGGCTATCGTCCTCCTGCCTCCCGGATGCCATCACGCATCCACTGTCTGGCCTGCTGCAGGCTTACCTCTGTGCACAGCGTACCCTTATGAGCATACAAAAACCGCAGTGCCAGCGGCCATTCCAGCCATCCATACAGATAATGATACAGTACTCCTCTGTCATGGAAAAATTTTTCATTATAGCCATGAAACCAGGTGGATTCCCCGGCTTCCTCTCTGCCGATGGTCACCGGTGCGGTATATACCCGGCAGCCTTTTTTAATAAACTCCGCTAAAAACAGGCTGTCTTCTCCATTGCTGTATTTTGCACCGCCGCCAAACAACAGGGAAAACGTGATTCCCGATCGTAGCAGGCTCTCTCTGCGTACAGCAAAGCTGACTGCTCCATACCGCCCGCAATTATACCAGCGTACCGGTTTCCGTTCCGTAATATGGTAGGTGCGGCGTTCTTCCTCCACCTCGATATTGAAAATGATCATATCGGCCCGGGGATTCCGTTCAAACTCCGCAAGAACAGCCGCCTCATAACCATCTTCATACACAATATCCGCATCCGAAAAAAGGCAGATGTCCCCTTCCGCCCGAAGAATGGCCTCATTGCGGCTTCTGCCGATGCCACGGTCGGGAAAACTGCAGAAACGGATTCTTCCGTTCCCCGGAGATATCTGCATTTCCTCCTGCCCCAGCCGGTCGCACTGATTGATGATCACTGCGTCCGATTGCAGGTTCATATGTTGTACGGTCTCCGGAAGAGAAGCATTCATTACCGATGCCAGAACTTCTACCTTCATGCCTGCTCTCCTCCGTATTCTGTGTCCTGTGTCTGTATGGCTCCCGGCAGAAAATAATAGCTGCGGATCAGCTGTTCATCCGCATTCCACAGGAAGGCTCCGTCCACAGGGCAGTCCTGGGTATGCAGATACTCTAATACTGCTTCCAGTCTCTTTCCCACCCGTTCTCCGGCCGGCACCGCCAGCAGAAATGCATCTGCCTTACGAAGTGTCTCTCCACTCTCCGGGCATAACAACGGACTGGGAACCGCTACATATTCCACCGGTATTCCCTTCCGGGTCTTATCTGTCTTAGCCAGCTTCTGCAAATCCTCCACGACTTCCTTCGGATCCGCTTCCGGCAGTGCCACACATACTGCCACACGGCAGCTTTCCGCATTTTCGGACTCCTTTGCCTGCTTTTTATCGTACACTTTCTCCAGCGTATACATCAGATTTTCCGCAAATCCCACACTGCGCACCGTTCCCAGACTGTTCAGTCCGTAGCGTCTGCGAAGTGTTGCCGGCAGCCAGATGCTGTCCTGCGAGATCTCCACCAGCAAAAAGAGCACTACTGCAAAAAACAGAGACAATACCGCCGCCAGAATGACTGCCCGCACCGGGCGCACATCCGGTACCACGACTTCTGCAAAATCTCCGTGATCCAGCACTTTGATCCGGTCGATCTCCACGATACTCTCTGCGAATTCGTCACACATGGTATCTTCTACTGCATGGGCCAGAGCAATACTCATCTCCGGATCCTGAGTTGCCGCCTGCGTCACCGGAACACTGAAATCCGAGGGAAGTGTTGCCGAGAGATCTGCGATCCACTGGTCTCTGCCCAGAGACAGTGCTTCCGAAGCTCCATTGTCTCCCCGTTCCACAGCCTCCTGCAGATGCTTCTCCACACCATCCAGGAATTCTCCCGTATGGATCATGGTGTTCCATGTAGCCTCGTTAATGTAGTACGCACCCGCCGCATTGGGGTTTTCTTTATATTCTACCTTATAAGTGGAAGAAGCCGCATACCCGGGATCGGGCTGCAGCACCACATTTTTTACATAATAACCGCCGCCGAACAGTAATGTTCCCACTACTGTCACAGCCAGTATTTTCCACAGATTGCGGCATAGCCGCAGACACATAAGTCTCAGGTCGAAGGGCTCTTTTCCGTAGCTTACTTCCATGCGTCTACCTCCTACCTTCTCAGTCGTCATCCTTCTCGGCACGACCATCGTAGGTTGCCTTGAAAGCTGTTACCTGTTCGCTCTCCACACCCTCGGTACTGTCCGGCCAGAACAATACCTTCAGTGTCAGAAGCATCAATTTAAGATCCAGCCACACAGAATAATTCTCGATATATGTTAAATCCAGTTTTAATTTATCATACGGAGAAGTATTGTACTTTCCGTATACCTGTGCGAAACCGGCCAGTCCCGCTTTCACCTTCATACGGAATGCGAACTCCGGCATGACTTCCATGTACTGTGCAATAATCTCCGGGCGCTCCGGTCTGGGGCCGATGAAAGACATATCTCCCCGCAGAATATTGATCAGCTGGGGCAGTTCATCCAGTCGGCATTTGCGGATCACCTTACCCACGGGAGTGATACGCTTATCCCCTTTCTGTGCCAGACGTGCCACGCCGTCCTTCTCGGCATCGGTGCGCATACTGCGGAACTTCATAATATAGAATTCCCTCTGTCCGATGGTACAGCGTACCTGCTTGTACAACACAGGTCCGCCGTCATAAAGCTTGATGGCAAGCGCTGTCAGAAGCATCAGCGGTGAAGTCACTACCAACAGGATCAACGAGCAGATCACATCGATAGATCGCTTGATGAACCGCTGCTCCATGCTCAGGGAGTACTCTCTGGTCAGCAGGATCGGCGTGTCAAATACATGCAGTTCCTCGGAGCCAACTAAAATAACATCTGATATTTTAGGCATGACATAGACACGGATGGAATGGGCATAGCAGAATTTCAGGATAATATTGCGATCCTTTTCATTAATATCCCAGATCACTACCGCATTGATCTCACCGTTCCGGTAATTATCCAGAATCTCACGACACAGTTCTGTCGTACCTTTTTTAATGTGCTCACATTTTGTGATCTTATATTTGTCCTTACGGCTTTCAAATTTGTTGACAATGTATTCGATGGGACGATCGCCGTGGATCAGCAGAAGCTCTCTTGGCGGGAATGCTGTACGATAGATCTTGTTGGCAATATTGGCATAGATGATCACCGCTATGATCTGTAAAAATACCATCAACAGGAACATATCCGCCGGAAAAATGCTGCGGGCCATCATACACAGTTCCGCATAGATCAGCACATCCGCCATCAGGGTTGCAAACACCTGGGAGAAAATGATCTCCGTGTTTTTCATGTATCCCAGACGCATGCCGCCGTAGGTCACGGAGAAAAAAATCAGGATCGCACTGTAGATACCGTTTTCCAGCAGAAAGCCACGATACCAGATCTTCTGCAGGGGATCTACCAGCTGGAACTGGAAATGGAACTGCCACATGTAGGCAAACAGGCTGATCTCCAGCAACAGGCAGATCATCGACAACCCTATATTGATCAGACGCTTAAAGGATTCCCTTTTCCGCAGTCGGTTTTCATAATAATTACCGTTTGTATTCAAAACAAACTCCTCCTATACTCTGCGTTTTACGGCGCGTACCGCCCAGAAGCAGAAATGCCAGGCACTGTTCGGCACTGACATGCCTTCCGCCTTACGGTACAGATTCCAGATCCTCCGCAAAGCTTCCAGCTTATTCGATGACAGGGATTTCCCTGCTCTCCGATATTTTACCAAATTTTGATCCAAACCACAAGCTACATAACCCTCCCGCAGTATTCTCCACCACAGGGCAGTGTCCTCACTCTTGATCTGGGGCATCTGCAGTTGTTCTTTCGACAGCTGTTCCATATCGAACATCACGGTACTGGTAAAGATTGTGGTATTTTTCAAAGCTTCTTTATAAGTAATCGTGGCCGGCACACGGACAATCTTTCCGGTGCCCTTGCCATTCTCATCGGCGAATTCATAGCCGGTAAACACAAAGGCTGCCTGTTTCTCTTTCAGAAAGGCCAGCTCTTTTTCCAGCTTGTCCGGTGTCCACAGGTCATCTGCATCCAGATAGGCCAGATACCGGCCTTTTGCTTCGTTGACTCCCAGATTACGTGCTCTCGCCGCCCCCAGATTCGCAGAGTAAGTCAGCATGCGGATTCTCGTATCTCCGGTTCTCTGAATATATTGTTCTATGATCTCCCTGCTGCGGTCCGGGCCGCAATCCTCCACCAGCAGCAGTTCCCAGTGTGGATACGTCTGTGCCCGGACGCAGTCCATCGTTTCTTCTATATAACGTTCTGCCCGGTACACCGGCACCACAATACTGATCAGTTCCTGTTCCATTTTGCTTTCCTGTTCCTAATTCTTACAAATCGTTATAGTTTTCCCTATCTTTCCGCAAGATGCCTACTTACATCACGATCAGGAAATATCCGCCAAAGGACCGCAGTCTGCCGTCCGCAGCCTCTTGCAATTCCTTCTGTACATCCTCCGACAAGTCCTCCGGCAATAAAATGTAGTCTATACCGGCCTTCCCGGCGCTGTCAAGGCACGCAGCAAAATCTATTTTCCTGCCACCGGCTTCTGTCGTGGTATTTTCATCTGTCCGCAGATATTCCGTCTCCCCGGTAGTCTCCAGGTGGCTCATCCACAGATACATATCTTCCTGCCAGGTCTCATAGGTATCATAGGAGTAGCTGCCCAGCGATGCATCCCAGATGCTTCTGCCGTATACCGGGTGGATCTCAGCGCTGTAGGCTCTGGCAGCCTCCATAACCTCCTTCGGCGCCCACAGACTGTATTCCCGTGAGTTTCCTTTTTCCGCATTGTATACAGAAAGCTGCTCCAGAATTTCCCTGGCGGGAGTTCCCTGTTGCTGTCCGGGCATTCCCGTCAGTGCCGGTATCTGCGTTGTCTGTGCCACGGTCCATTCCGACACCGGGTTTCCCCCCAGGAACAGGATGCCCAGCAGGATCAGCGCAGCCATCCCGTTTCGCAGGCTTTTCTCTTTTAATAAGTTACACAGAAAGTCCGTTGCTGCCCATGCGATCAATGCTGTCTGGGGCACCGCCGCCCAGATCCATACATAAGAGTAAAAGGCGGTCTGGTATTTTAACAGGATCAGTGCCGTTACGGGACAGATACAGCCAAATGTCACCAGTGCCCCGTAAAGATACAGCCGTTTCCGTGCTTTTTCCGCCCCGGATGCATTGGCTTCCTTTCCGGAACCATAGAGGACAAATCCCAGATACAGGATCGCCAGCAGCAAAAGTGCCGCAAATTTTCCATGTTGTGTATAGTCGGTCCAGCCTGTCAGGGCGGACTGCAGAAGTGTCATCATTCTGTAGCCTCCTCTCCTGACCTGCCATGTGCATCAGTCATTTTCCGTTTTTTCCATCGCTTCCGGAACTGGGAAACCAACGTTCCAAGTATCAGCCATGCCACAGTAACAAGCAGGCAGACTCCCGCGCCATACAGGGTCCAGACTATGCAGGCCTCCGCCAGGATGCAAAGGATCACGCCCGTATATTTTCTATCCATCAGACAGGACAGCAGATACGGAAGCAACACCGCCGCCCGGATCGTCACACCGCGGAATCCTCCGTAAAACACATCAAAACCATCCACTCCGGGCATATAGGCCCCTGTACTGAACAGTATTCCCACGATCAGCAAAAACGTCCGTCTTTTCACAGAATTTTCCGGAAAAAGTGCTTTCCCCAGGCTTCCGTAAGCTACATAAGACAACAGCAGCGTAATGCAGGGGATCAGACGATACACCACGTCTACGGGTGCCATACCCGTAAAACGGCTGATGGCCCCGTACAGAGTGGGCAGGCACAATATTTTCAGCCGTAAGGACATCCCCATCGAATATGCCGTCCCCGTGAGAGGATTCACGGTATAAACAGCATTTTCCCTGAGAAATGTGTTCACGGTCTCCACCGTCATATCTCCGGTCAGCCACATGCGGTTCCCCGTCAGTATCCGCAGGATCTGCAGCAGGATCAGAAATGCCAGGACGCCTGTGAGAATCTGTGTGCTTTTTTCCTTTGCCGTGTCTGTCCCGCTGTTTTGATCCGCAACCGGATCATTTTTACCGGCTGTGGCCCGTTTTCGTCTCTGTCTGGATATTACAGACAATAATATCGCCGCCAGCAGAACGATTCCCACCTCTGCCAGCAGCAGATCCGTTACAGTCAAAAAAGACCACCCTAACAGGCAGCCTGCCAAATGGGCGATCTCTGTCAGCCCGATAATGATCAGGCTCCCCCCGATCAAAATATCCGATGTCCGAAAAGTCATTTCATCTCCCATACCCGCCTTTTTCTTACACGGGCTTTTGTACATCTTACCATATTTATATGGACTTGACAAATATAACAGCATTTCCCTGCAACAAAAAACCGCGTACCGGAAACTTCCCCATTCCGATACGCGGTCTTTCTCAGTCTGCAGAGGAGAATACTGCATCTGCTTAATTAACAAACTCTCCCTGTTCCAAACAATTAAAATCAATATGTTACATAGCCTTATAATCCAGCCGGATGTTGTCGGCGATACGTGCGATGTACTCGCTGTTCGTAGGTCTTGTCCTTCCGGAGGCTACAGAATAGCCAAAAATCTTTTCGAATGTCTCCACATTTCCTCTGGACCAGGACACTTCAATGGCGTTCCTGATCGCACGTTCCACTTTCTGATCTGTGGTCTTGAAATGTTTCGCGATGGTGGGATATAACAGCTTGGTAACGCTGCTTACTACCTCCATGTCTTTCCCTGACAAAATGATTGCATCACGCAAATAGTGATAACCCTTCAAATGCGCCGGCACCCCTATCTCCAACATGATTTTGGTTACATATCTCTCTAACTCTGAATCTTTTACTGCAACAATATCCAAAACAAGTCCCCCTTTTTACTTGTCGAGTATTGCTCCTCTGCAGTGACTGATAGAGAAATCATATCATAGCTGTCGATATTTGAAAAGACATTTTTCCGTTAAAATATAGTTAAGAAACTAAAAATGTTACATTTTACCCATATTTTGTAACATTTTTACGTACATAAAAAACGGATATTTATGCTGTTTTTCTTAAATTTCCTCTTTTACCAGGTAAATCGGACGGCGTTTTACTTCCATGTATGCCTTTGCCAGATACTGCCCCAGAATACCCGTGCAGAAAAACTGTACGCCGCTGGTCATCAGGATGATGCACACCAGAGAAGGCCAGCCGGACACCGGATCTCCGAAGATCAGCTTCCGCACGATGATAAATATGATCATCAAAAAGGCAATGATGCAGAACAGCACGCCCACAAAGGAAGCGATCAAAAGCGGTGCCGTGGAAAATGCGGTGATACCGTCAAGGGAATATACCAGGAGCTTCCAGAAATTCCACTTGGTCTCGCCCTTGGCGCGCTCTACATTCTCATATTCCAGCCATTTGGTCTTAAAGCCGACCCAGCCGAAGATTCCTTTGGTAAAACGATTATATTCCCGCATGGACAGGATGGCATCCACCATCTGTCTGGTCATCAGGCGATAATCTCTCGCTCCGTCCATCATTTCCGTCTGGGAAATCTTCTTCATCAGATGGTAAAATCTTCTGGCAAAAAAGCTGCGGATCGGCGGTTCGCCCTTGCGGGTCACGCGGCGGGTCGCTACAGAATCATACCCCTGCCAGATCCATTCAAACATCTCCGGCAGCAGGGAAGGCGGATCCTGCAGATCCACATCCATCATAACCACATAATCGCCCTTCGACTTTTCCAGTCCGGCAAACATCGCCGCTTCCTTTCCGAAATTTCTGGAGAAAGAGACAATATGCACACGGGAATCCTGTTCGATCAGCTTTTTCACTTCTCTCACAGTGCCGTCTTTGGAACCGTCATCAATATAGAGAAGCTCCAGTTCTATTTCCTTTTCCTTGAAAAAGGGATCATTTTTCGTCAATTCCTGATAAAACAGGGCAACGCTTTCTTCTTCATTATAGCAGGGAACGATCACGCTCAATAAGCTCATTTTGTAATCTCCTTAGGTTTTCCTGTCGCTTTTTCAGGCTTATCTGCGCCACTGTGCGACAGGTAACAGCTATATTATACTATCCTTCGATGCATCATTTCAAGGTCAACACTGTACTTTTTCCGCTTTTTGGATTATACTGGATTTATATATGTCTGTTCTGCAAACTACAGCATATAGGAAACGAGGTTATTTATGACTTTTTTTGAACAGTTTTTCAGCAATACCATTTTCCTGACTGCAGCCTTCGGCTGGCTGGTGGCACAGGTTCTGAAGACGCTAATCCATTTGATCGTCTCCAAGAAATTCGTTGCGGAGCGTCTGGTCGGCAGCGGCGGTATGCCCAGTTCTCACTCTGCTACCGTATGTGCCCTGGTAACAGCGGTCTGCTACGAATACGGTGCGGGAAGCTTTGAATTTGCCATTTCCCTGATCCTGGCGATCATTGTAATGTATGATGCTATGGGAGTACGCAGAGAGACCGGTATTCAGGCACAGGTATTGAACGAAATGCTGAAGGTCTTCGAAGATATGGGCCGCAGTGAGATTTCCGCCCATGATAAATTAAAAGAGTTCGTGGGACATACTCCCCTGCAGGTGTTGATGGGTGCGCTGTTAGGCATTTTATGCGGCGTGGTCATTTACAGCTTCTTACTCTGATAACCGATCGAGGTGTGATTGCATGTGTAAATATAATTTTCGACGGCAGTTTCTGCAGACTGCGGTGCCTCTTCTGCTGACTGTCTCCATAATGCTTACCGGATGTGGACAGACGGGTAACTCCAATTCCCCGGTCCGTCCGATCCTCCCGGATAACAGCCCGGATTCCTCCACGGTTTCTTCCGGGGAAAAGCTTCCGGATCCCGTAACGATCGTTGTAGAGGATGATTCCACTCCTCCTGCTGAGGGCATGGTCCGCAGCCGTCTTACGAACGAATGGGTGGATGCCGATGTGGCTGCTACACGCCCCATTGCCGTAATGATTCCTAATGAGGCATCTGCAATTCCACAATACAGTCTGTCCGATGCTTCTATTATTTATGAGGCGAATGTTGAAAACCGTATGACCCGGATGATGGCAATCTACGAAGACTGGCAGAATCTGGACAAGATCGGCAATATACGCAGTCTTCGTGATTATTATGCTTACTGGGCATTCGAATGGGATGCTTTTATCGTACATTTCGGCGGTCCGTTTTTCATCAATGAGCTGTTGGCGCAGCCGGATACTCAGGATGTAGACGGTACCTCCGGGAGTGATGAGGCTGCCTTTTTCCGTACTACTGACCGCAACAAGCCCCACAATGCTTATGCTTCCGGTGAAGGGCTGCAAAAGGTGATCGAGAAAAAGGGCTACAGCCTGGGATACCGCGGACTCACCGATGAGAATCATTTCCGGTTTGCCACCAAGGCGGAACCGAACACCCTTGGGCAGTACGGTGCCAAAGCAAAGGATGCCACCTATATTGATATGTCCGGATGTTATCCGCTGACTCGGTGTTATTTTGAATTTAATGAGGATGACGGCCTCTATTACCGTTCCCAACATCTGTCCGGCAGCACAGACGGCCCTCATATAGATGCCGCCACCGGAGAGCAGCTGACTTTCAAAAATATTCTGGTACAGAATACGTTTCACGAGGAACTGGGCGAGGGGTATCTGGCTTTTCAGTGTCATGACACCACCCGGGACGGCTGGTTCTTCACCAATGGCAGAGGAATACATGTGAATTGGGAGAAGACTTCCGATTACAGTGCCACCAGATATTACGATGACAACGGGGACGAGATCATCCTCAATACCGGCAAGACCATGATCTGTATTATCGAAGATGGAGATTCCTTTACGTTCCATTAATGTAAGTGGAAAGTTAGTAAAGAAATGCTATCAAATCCCCGTAGCCCTTGGCAGGGTATAAGAAACGCGGCACGCTCGTACTTTAGTACGAT